>OBNL01000001.1_pt1 | contig 59015 bp, 51 predicted proteins | sample 1498671 | NCBI WGS metagenome assembly OBNL01 (sample SAMEA3275562, study PRJEB22092) | marine metagenome | biome: ENVO:00000447; feature: ENVO:00002042; material: ENVO:00002010 | collected 2014-06-21T14:30:00+00 | depth 2 m
GCCCAGGTACATTAGTTGCAGCTGCTTTTATAGGTCCAGGAACCGTAACACTCTGTACTTTGGCGGGTGTAAATTTTGGTTTCAATTTGCTTTGGGCAATGTTACTTTCTATAATTGCTACTATTGTTTTACAAGAAATGGCGGCAAGACTGGGTCTCATTTCTCAAAAAGGATTGTCTGAGGTAATTAGAGAAGAAATTAAAACACCATTTGTAAAACAATTTGTGACTATTTTAATTTTATCTGCCGTTGTAGTTGGAAATGCATCTTATGAAGCAGGAAATATTAGTGGAGGAGTTTTAGGACTAGAAAGTGCTTTAGGAAAGTATAGCATTTCTTTGGGTACTATTTCTATCAATTTAATGAGTTTAGTTATTGGTTTAATAGCATTTGTTCTTTTGTATATTGGCAATTATAAGTTTTTAGAAAAAGCTTTAATTTCTTTAGTGCTATTAATGAGTGTTTCTTTTGTAGCAACTGCAATTATTACAAAACCCAATATTTTAGAAGTATTAAAAGGTTTATTTGTTCCTAAGTTTCCAGAGAAAAGTATACTTACAATTATAGGTTTAGTAGGCACAACTGTGGTGCCTTATAATTTGTTCTTACATGCTGCTTTAGTAAAAGAGCGTTGGCATAAGCAGGAAGATCTATCCTCGGTTAGAATAGATACAATTATCTCTATCGTTTTAGGAGGTTTGGTTTCTATGGCAATTATCATTTCTGCTGCTGCAATACAAACTACAGAGATAGCCAATGCAGCAGATTTAGCAAAAGGTTTAGCACCTTTATTTGGCGAATTTGCAAAATATTTTATGGCTTTGGGTCTATTTGCAGCTGGTATAACTTCAGCAATTACAGCGCCTTTAGCGGCAGCATACGTTGCAAAAGGTTGCTTGGGTTGGTCTGGAGGTTTGAAATCTAAAAAATTTAGATTTGTTTGGATTGCAATTTTATTCTCAGGTATTTTATTTTCTTCAATAGGAATAAAACCGATAGAAATTATAAAGTTTGCACAAGTTGCAAATGGAATGCTATTGCCAGTAATTGCAGGAGTTTTATTATGGATTGTTAATAAAAAATCAGTTCTAGGAGATTATGTAAATTCTAAAATTCAGAATATTTTAGGAATTCTTATAGTATGTATTGCTATTTTTTTAGGCATAAAAGGAATTTTAAAAGTTTTAAACCTCTTATAAATGACCATTGATGTAAACTGCGATGTTGGAGAAGGAATACAGAATGAGCATTTAATAATGCCTTTTATTTCTTCTTGTAATATTGCTTGTGGTGGTCATTTTGGAGATAAAAACACAATACTTAAAACAATAGAATTAGCAATTGAATACAATGTTGCTATAGGTGCGCATCCTTCTTTTGTAGATAAAAAGAACTTTGGAAGACAATTTTTAGATCTTTCTGAAGCAGTCTTAAAACAAAGTATTGAAGAACAATTAGATTTGTTTTTATCATGTTTGGCAATTTTTAATCAAAAAATGCACCATATAAAACCGCACGGTGCATTGTACAATTTAATAGCTAAAGATAGATGTGAAGCTCAAAAATTCATCAGAATTATAAAAAAGTATGTAAAAGACTGTTTTCTATTTGTTCCTTATAACTCTGAAATAGCAAAAGTTGCTTTAGAGAATAATATTAAAATTAAATATGAGGCTTTTGCAGATCGAAACTACAATACTGATTTGTCTTTAGTTTCTAGGAATTATGAAAATGCATTAATTTTAAGTTCGGTAGAAATTGTAAGGCACGTCTTAAAAATTTTAAAAACGAATAGAGTGCAAACAGTTTCTGGGTTAGAAAAGGAAATAAAAGCAGATACTTTATGTGTTCATGGAGATACAGAAAATATCATTGAAATTATATCATGTTTGAAAACTGAATTAAAAAAGAAAGGTATAGAAATTGGGGCATAAAACTACATACAAGCCTTATGGTGATAGTGCAATTTTAATAGATTGGAACGCTGAAATCTCTATTTCAATTTCTAATGATATTTTAGGGTTTCATAAGAAAATAAAAGGCTTAAAAGATACAAATATAGTAGATGTTATCATTGGCTATAGTTCTTTAACTATTATTTTTAAAAAGAGGGTAACTGAATATTTTAAGGAAGTAAAAAATTTAAAAGAGATCTATAATTTAAAAGATATTAACTTGAAACAAACTCCTTTTATCTGGCAAATACCGGTGTGTTACGATTTTGAGTTTGGTAAGGATTTACAAGAAATTTCAAATGTTACTAATTTAGAAATATCAGAAATTATTAATTTACATTCAGAAAAACTATATCGTGTTTATTTTATAGGATTTCTTCCTGGATTTTGTTATTTGGGTGGTTTAAATAAACGATTGTTTGTTGAAAGAAAGCCAAATCCGAGATTACATGTAGCAAAAGGATCAGTTGCAATAGGAGGAACGCAGACGGGGGTTTATCCAGTAGAAAGTGCTGGTGGTTGGAATATTATTGGTAAAACACCAGTTGATTTTTTCAATATACATCTTGAGCATCCGTGTTTTGCAAAAGCAGGAGATTTTATAAAATTTATTACTATTGATAAAGATGAATTCTTTCAAATAGAAAAAGAAGTAAAAGATACTTCTTATGAAATTTCTAAAGTTTTATACAATGCTTAAAGTTTTAAAATCCGGTTTTTTTAACACTATTCAAGACAAAGGTAGATTTGGTTTTGCTGCAATGGGTATTCCTGTTTCTGGAGCTATGGATAGTTATTCTTCGGATATCGCAAATAGTATTTTAAATAATTCTTTAGAAGATGCTGTGATAGAAATTACTTTTGGAAGTTGTAAATTTCAGTTTTTGTGTGATACTTTTATTTGTGTTTCTGGAGGTGATTTCTCACTAAAAATAAACGAACAGCCAATTGGACTAAATAAAAAAATAAGCGTTTCAAAAAATGATATTTTATCATTTGGAAATTTAAACTTTGGTGCAAGATGTTATTTAGCAGTTTCTGGTGGAATAAAATCTGAAGTAAAGTTAAATAGCAGGAGTTTTTATAAAGGAATTACAAAAAATACTATTTTACAAAATGGAATGGGTATTCCGATTTCACAAAGAATAAAAGGTGAATTTATGTCAAATTCATCCATAAAAATAAATGAAGTACATTTTAAATCAGAAGAAATTAAATGCTATAAAGGTCCTGAGTTTGATCTATTGCGTTCTGATCAACAAAAAGAGTTGATTGAGAAATTATATTCTATTTCTAAAGATGCTAATAGAATGGGTTACCAATTAAATGAAACAATAGCTAATAATTTACCAAGTATATTAACCAGTGCTGTTATGCCAGGAACGGTTCAGTTAACGCCTTCAGGTAACTTAATTATTTTGATGAAAGATTGCCAAGTTACTGGAGGTTATCTTAGAGTTTTACAATTGTCAGAAGCCGCTATTAATTGTATTGCTCAAAAGTCTTCAAATAGTCAATTTCAATTTGTTTTAGAAGATTTATAAAAGCAAAAAACATCCTTCTAAATTTTCAGAAGGATGTTTATATAGTAGATATCTAAAATTACTCTTTCTTAGTATCTTTTTGAATATTTACAGAAATAATTGTTCCTGCTTCATTCGCTATCTCTTCTATTTCTTCAACTGTACCCTCAATTTCTTGAGTGCTAGTTGTTGTTTTTCCGTTCATAGTAGTAGCAGTAGTAATTGTTGCTGCAGCCATTTCAGAAGTATCTCCTTTAATTTCTACACGTACTTCTTTCCTAATCTCTTCACTATGTGAATTGGCATTTGAATGTCCCCCTAAAATAGGAGCAATTACCAAACCAATCAAACAGGTAAGTTTAATTAAAATATTCATAGAAGGTCCAGATGTATCTTTAAAAGGATCTCCAACTGTATCTCCAGTTACTGCCGCTTTATGCGCTTCAGAACCTTTATATGTCATAACTCCATTAATCTCTACTCCAGCTTCAAAAGATTTTTTAGCGTTGTCCCATGCACCACCAGCATTGTTTTGGAAGATTGCCCAAAGTACACCAGAAACAGTAACACCGGCCATATATCCACCTAACATTTCAGCTACCAACATGTTGTTTTCTTGATATGCTAATTTACCGACCAAAACAACAAGTATTGGAAAACCGATTGTTAAAAGACCTGGTAACATCATTTCTTTTAAAGATGCTTTTGTAGAAATAGCGACACATTTATCGTATTCTGGTTTTCCAGTTCCTTCCATAATTCCTGGAATTTCCTTAAACTGTCTTACTACTTCATTTACCATTTCCATAGCAGCTTTACCAACAGCATTCATTGCCAATGCAGAGAATACAACGGGTACCATTCCACCAACAAATAGCATTGCTAATACAGGTGCTTTAAATATATTAATACCATCTATTCCTGTAAATGTTACATAGGCAGCAAATAAAGCCAAAGAAGTTAATGCAGCAGAAGCAATGGCAAAACCTTTACCTGTTGCAGCAGTTGTATTACCAACAGCATCTAAAATATCTGTACGTTCTCTAACAATTGGATCTTGTTCACTCATTTCTGCAATACCACCTGCATTATCTGCAATTGGTCCAAAAGCATCAATTGCTAATTGCATTGCTGTAGTTGCCATCATTGCAGAGGCAGCCAAAGCAACTCCGTAAAATCCTGCCAAAGCATATGAAGACCATATTGCAGCAGCAAATAATAATACAGAAGAAAAAGTAGAAATCATACCAGTAGCTAAACCAGCAATAATATTTGTTCCTGCTCCTGTAGAAGACTGTTGTACTATTTTTAAAATTGGCTTCGATCCTAAACCTGTATAGTACTCTGTAAATGCAGAGATTCCTGCACCTACTACCAAACCAACTAAACATGCATAAAACACTCTCATTGATGAAATATCTTGAAGACCTTCGCCAAAGAAATCCATTTGCATTGTTTCCGGTAACATCCAAGTTACTAAACCGTAACATGCTGCAGCAACCATTGCGATGGATGCCCAGTTTCCAATATTTAATGCTTTTTGAACATCTGCTTCTTTTGCATCATTCGATGATATTTTAACTAGAAGTGTTCCGATAAGAGAAATAATAATACCTACACCAGCAATAGACATTGGTAATAAGATTGGTCCAATTCCGCCAAAAGCATCTTGAATTGCACCTCCCATATCTTTAATCACATAATTTCCTAAAACCATTGCAGCTAATACAGTTGCTACATAAGAACCAAATAAATCAGCTCCCATACCTGCAACATCTCCAACATTATCTCCAACATTATCAGCAATAGTTGCTGGATTTCTTGGATCATCTTCTGGAATGTCTGCTTGCACTTTTCCAGCTAAATCAGCTCCAACATCTGCAGCTTTGGTATAAATACCACCACCAACTCTTGCAAATAAGGCAATAGATTCAGCTCCTAAAGAGAAACCAGCCAATGCTTCTAAAACAACAGTCATATCTGATGTCGAAGTCCATACTCCATCCATAAAATATTGAAAGAAAAATATAAAGAATGCTGTTAAACCTAATACAGCCAAACCAGCAACACCAAGACCCATTACCGTACCACCACCAAAAGAAACTTTTAATGCATTTGGCAAACTCGTTTTTGCAGCTTGTGTTGTTCTAACATTTGTTTTGGTCGCAATTTTCATTCCCATGTTTCCTGCAAAAGCAGAAAATATAGCTCCGATAACAAAGGCTACAACTATTAAATAAGTACTGTCCATATAAAAAGCAATTCCAGCTAAAACAATACTTGCTCCAACTACAAAAATTGCTAAAAGTCGATATTCTGCATTTAAAAAAGCAAGTGCTCCTTCATAGATGTGGTCAGAAATTTCTTTCATTTTTCCATCACCTGCATCTTGTTTCATTACCCAAGATTTTTTAACTAGCATGTATGCTAATCCTAAAACAGCCATTGCAATTGGCATCCAAATCATCATTGATTCCATATATTATTTTATTTTTATTAGTTTAAAACGGTCGTAAATGTAATAAAATCAAATAGAAATAAAAAACCTCTTAAAAAGTTAATTTTAAGAGGTTAATAAAATATGGGTATTTTTTTTGTTAAATCTTAAATTTATCAGTCTTCTTGTAGTCGCTTTGTTTGTATCTCTCAACACATGCATGAAAAATTTCAGTAGCTTCTTTAGCATCTCCCCAACCACCAACATCTACTTTTTTCTTTTCTAAATCTTTATATACTTTAAAAAAATGTTCAATTTCTTTTAATCTATGTGGATTTAAATCTGAGATATCACTTTTATTATTCCAAATAGGATCGGAAATAGGCACACAAATAATTTTTTCATCGGGTCCTTTTTCATCTGTCATATGAAAAACACCAATTGGTTTTACTTCAATAACACACATCGGGAAAGTTGGTTCATGTCCTAAAACTAAAACATCTAAAGGATCATCATCTAACGCTAAAGTCTCTGGTACAAAACCATAATCTGCAGGATACATCATTGAAGAGAACAACATTCTATCGAAACGAATTTTATTCAAATCAAAGTCATATTCATATTTATTTCTACTTCCTTTTGGTATTTCAATTAAAACATCGAAAGTTGTATTTTCTTTTGGACTCATAAATTTTGTAATTTTTTTTTAACGTGGTGCAAAAATAGTAAATTCATTAAGTTTTTCAATACAATTGACTACGAATTTACGCAATGCTTTTCGCATAAAGTATAAAGTATATATCAATTAAAAAGTCCTTTTTTCTTTTTAGAAAAAAGGACTTTTTAATTAGTTTAAAATCCTCTTATAAGTATAATACTTCTTTAACAGCTTTTATAACATCGTTTGCATTTGGAATCCATTTTTCAAATAAAACTGGAGAATAAGGAGCAGGCGTGTCTGCTGTTGTAATTCTTTTAATTGGTGCGTCTAAGAAGTCAAATGCTTCTTCCTGAATTCTATATGTAATTTCAGAGGCAACACTTGCAAAAGGCCAAGCTTCTTCTAAAATAACCAATCTGTTTGTTTTCTTTACCGACTTTAAAATAGCAGCATGATCCATAGGACGTACTGTTCTTAAATCTATAATTTCAATAGAAATATTTTCTTTAGCCAATTCATCTGCCGCTTTGTAAGCTTCTTTTATTATTTTCCCAAAAGAAACAACGGTTACATCTGTACCTTCTCTTTTAATGTCTGCAACTCCAATAGGTATGATATACTCCCCTTCAGGAATCTCCATCTTATCACCATACATTTGTTCAGATTCCATAAAAATTACCGGATCATCATCTCTAATAGCTGCTTTTAATAGGCCTTTAGCATCATATGGGTTAGAAGGAACAATAACCTTTAAACCTGGTGTGTTTGCAAACCAGTTTTCAAATGCTTGCGAGTGTGTAGCACCTAATTGTCCTGCAGAAGCTGTTGGGCCTCTAAAAACAATAGGACAGTTAAACTGACCACCTGACATCTGTCTGATTTTTGCTGCATTGTTAATAATTTGATCAATTCCAACCAAAGAGAAATTAAACGTCATGTATTCTACAATAGGTCTATTACCATTCATAGCAGAACCGATTGCAATACCTGCAAATCCAAGTTCGGCAATAGGAGTATCTATAACTCTTTTTGCACCAAACTCGTCTAACATTCCTTTACTAGCTTTATAAGCTCCATTATATTCTGCAACTTCTTCACCCATTAAATAAATGCTTTCATCTCTGCGCATTTCTTCACTCATGGCCTCACAAATTGCCTGTCTAAATTGAACTGTTTTCATTGAATCTAAATTATAGTTTGTTTTTTCTTTCGCAAAAGTAAGGAATTAGCAGAAGTTTTTTGCTATCTATTTTTCATAAAATAAAATTTTTCAATTTTTAATATAATTTGGCATACAAAACTGAAGTATTTGTTTTGTTTCAGTGCTAAATAGAAAGAAAAAATTATTTTTTTATTTATTAAAAAAGTAAATATTTTATTTGGAGATAGTCTAGGTGAAAAAGAGGATTTAGTTCGTAAATTTAATAATGAAAGTCTATTTATTTAGAATATTATGATTTAAAAAATAACGCTTGTTTAAATTTAGAGAATTCAATGTTTTTAAAAGAAAGTATATAAGAAAAGAATATGAGCGCTGTATAACTAAGAACTCAGAAATAGACCGAATTTAGATAAGATAATTTTTTATTGGATTATGTTAAATAATTAAAATATTTACTATGCATGCATAGTAAATTTAAAAAAAAGGTGTAGCTTTGACCATAAGAAAGAATATAAAATTATAATTTATGAAAATATTAGTTTGTATTAGTCATGTGCCTGACACAACTTCGAAAATTAATTTCACAAATAATGATACTGAGTTTGATAAAAACGGAGTACAGTTTGTAATTAATCCTTATGATGAGTTTTGCTTGACAAGAGCTATGTGGTTTAAAGAAAAACAAGGAGCTAAGGTAACTGTCGTAAATGTAGGAGGTGTGGAAACAGAGACAACGCTTAGAAAAGCATTGGCTATTGGTGCAGACGATGCTATTAGAATAAATATAAATCCAAAAGATGGTCTTTTAGTGGCAAAAGAATTAGCTATAATAGTTAAAGACGGAGGTTACGATTTAGTTTTAGCAGGTAAAGAATCTGCAGATTATAATGGGCAAATGGTTCCAGGAATGCTAGCTTCCTTAGTAAATTTTAATTTTGTAAATGGTTGTGTAGAAATAGAGGTAGAGGGTACAAATGTAACTGCTAAAAGAGAAATTGATGGAGGTACTGAAACACTATCTACATCTTTACCTTTAGTAATTGGTGGTCAAAAAGGTATTGTAGAAGAAAAAGATTTGCGCATACCAAATATGAGAGGAATTATGATGGCGCGCAAAAAACCCTTACAAGTATTAGAGGCAGCGGGTTCTGAGGCATCAACATCTGTGGAGTCTTTCGAGAAACCAGCACCAAAAGGGGCTGTAAAACTTGTGGATGCAGATAATTTAGATGAGTTAATTAGCTTATTGCATAATGAAGCTAAAGTAATATAATAAGGATTGGTTGCTGCATTTTTAAAACGTGTAATTATTAATGTTACTCGAAGCAATTACAGAAGAATACAAACAAACGATTAAATAAAAAAAAACAAAAAATATGTCAGTTTTAGTTTTTGCCGATTCAACAGACGGAAAATTTAAGAAAACTGCTTTTGAAGTAGTTTCTTACGGAAAGAAAGTTGCAGAACAATTAGCTATTAATTTAGTAGTTGTTACTATTAACGCAGTAGATGCAGCAGAATTATATACATACGGTGCGGAAAAAGTGTTAACGGTATCTAACGATAGTTTATCAACTTTTAATGCAAAAGAATATGCATCTGTTATAGAACAAGCAGCAGTGAAAGAAAATGCAACTATTGTAGTGGTAGATTCTAGTATTAATGGTTTGTATTTGTCACCATTAGTGGCTGTGGCTTTAGAAGCTGACTATGCTTCGAACACAGTTTCTGCGCCATCTAGTATAAATCCTTTTACAGTAAAAAGAAAAGCATTTTCTAATAAAGCATTTTCAAATACAGTTATATCTGCAGAGAAAAAAGTAATAGGTTTGGCTAAAAATTCTTTTGGAATTCATGAAAACGCCGTTTCTGGAGCTTTAGAAAGTTTTGATCCAACAGTTGCAGTTTCTGGAGTAAAATCTGAGAGTGTAGAAAGAGTTACAGGTAAAGTAACAATAGCAGATGCAGATACCGTAGTTTCTGCAGGTAGAGGTTTAAAAGGACCAGAAAACTGGGGAATGATAGAGGAATTAGCAGCTGTTTTAGGTGCCGCAACCGCTTGTTCTAAACCTGTTTCAGATTTAGGGTGGAGACCTCATGGAGAACATGTTGGACAAACAGGTAAACCAGTAGCTTCTAATTTATATATTGCAATCGGTATCTCGGGTGCCATTCAACATTTGGCAGGAATTAACGCATCCAAAGTAAAAGTTGTTATAAACACAGATCCAGAAGCGCCGTTTTTTAAAGCTGCAGATTATGGTGTTGTGGGTGATGCTTTTGAAGTAATTCCTAAATTAATAGAAAAATTAAAAGCTTTTAAAGCAGCTTAATTTTTTTTCGGAGCTTTACTGTTCGAGTTCAATTAATAAAACATTTTAGAAACCTATCAAAATTTTATATTTTGATAGGTTTTTAATTTTATTTCATTTTTCTAATTAAAACAAAAGAGCGCAAACAATCGTTTTATTGTTCAAAGAGCCTTTTCTTCTTACAAAAAACCAAATTCAAGAAAGAATATCTGTTTTTGCCATATAATTTTTAGTAAATTGTCGGCTTAAAAGTAGCCACAAATACTTGTTTAATTAGCTGTTTTTTTATGTAGAAAGATATATGGGTTTAATAAAACTAACTATAAAAGGAATTTCATACAGCCAGACACAAACTGGTGCATACGCACTCGTGTTAAGTGAAATGGAAGGAAGTAGAACTTTGCCAATTATTATTGGTGCTTTTGAAGCACAATCTATAGCCATCGCTTTAGAAAAAGAAATTAGACCACCAAGACCTTTAACGCATGATTTGTTTAAGACTTTTTCAGATCGTTTCTCTATAGAAATTAAAGAAGTTATTATTCATAAATTGATAGATGGTGTTTTCTTTTCTAGTCTAATTTGTCAAAAAGATGGGGTAGAAGAAGTTATAGACGCTAGAACTTCAGATGCAATTGCAATTGCAGTTCGTTTTCAAGCTCCAATTTTTACCTATGAAAATATTTTAGATAAGGCGGGTGTGTTTTTGAAAATAGAAGATGAATTAGGGTTAAATGATCTTTCTGAAACAGAAGAAATTTCTTCAGAAGGAGAAGACCTATTGGAAGTTGATGCCACATCTTTAGGCTCAAAGTTATCCGTTTCTGAATTAAATGATCAGCTAGATAAAGCAATTGCTGATGAAAATTATGAATTAGCAGCAAAGATTAGAGATGAAATCAGTAAAAAATCTTAAAATTAACTTATACATGAAAAATTTATTTTTAATTGTTTTTTGTTTTGTTTCATTTTCATTTTTAGGACAAGATATAGTGCAAGAATCTAAAGAAAACACTGCTATAGAAGTAGAAATTTCTTCCGCACCTCAACAAGATGCAAAAATAATTTCATCAACAACAGATATTAAAGTAGAAGAAAATGTAGAAGATATCTCAGAAAAAAATAGAAAAGAAGATACGATCATTGCAAGTGGAAATTTTACCTTTGCAAGCCTTTGGAGAGGTGTTTTAGGAATGTTTTCTTTAATACTTATTGCCTTTTTGTTTAGTGCTAACAGAAAAGCAATTAGTTGGAAAAGAGTAGCCATTGGTTTATCGCTTCAGCTAGTTATCGCAATAGGAGTTTTAAAAGTATCGTTTATTCAAAAGGCATTTGAATTAGTAGGAAAACTTTTTATTGAAATTTTAGAATATACCAAAGCGGGTAGTTCATTTTTGTTTGCAGGTTTAATTTCGGACATGGATTCTTTTGGGTATATTTTTGCTTTTCAAGTACTTCCAACAATTATTTTCTTTTCAGCATTAACATCACTTTTATTCTATTTAGGTATTATTCAATGGATGGTTAAAATGCTAGCAATTGGTTTGTCTAAGTTTTTAGGTATTTCTGGTATGGAAAGTTTGTCTGTTGCAGGAAATATTTTCTTAGGACAGACTGAGGCACCTTTGTTAATTAAAGCATATTTAGAGAAGATGAATAAATCTGAAATGCTCTTGGTTATGATTGGTGGAATGGCTACGGTTGCAGGCGCTGTTCTAGCAGCTTATATAGGGTTTTTAGGTGGTGGAGATAAAGAGTTGGAATTGGTTTTCGCAAAACATTTGTTAGCTGCTTCTGTGATGGCCGCTCCTGGTGCCATTGTGGTTTCTAAAATCTTATATCCACAAACGGAAGAGGTAAACACAGATGTTACAGTTTCTCAAGAAAAAATAGGTTCTAATATTTTAGATGCTATTGCGAACGGTACTACAGAGGGTTTGCGTTTAGCGGTAAATGTAGGAGCTATGTTATTGGTTTTTGTGGCAGTTATAGCAATGTTAAATGGTGGTTTAGATTTAATAGGTAATATTACTTCTTTAAATGATTTAATTGCAGCGAATACTGCTTATGATAAACTTTCTATAGAATTTATTTTAGGGTATGCTTTTGCGCCACTAATGTGGTTAATTGGAGTGCCAACAGCAGATATGACTTTAATGGGACAATTATTGGGTATTAAATTAGCTGCAAGTGAATTTGTGGGATATATACAATTAGCAGAATTAAAAAATGTGGCAAATGCAACGCATTTAGCCTATAACAAGTCAATTATTATGGCAACCTATATGTTGTGTGGTTTTGCGAATTTTGCATCTATAGGAATTCAAATTGGTGGTATTGGTTCTTTAGCGCCAGGACAGCGTAAAACATTATCAGAATTTGGAATGAAAGCCTTAATTGGTGGTACAATTGCTTCTTTAATGTCTGCAACAATTGCAGGAATGATTATAGGGTAGTAGTAAATTACTAAAAGGAACTTCTAAAAAAGGTTATTTTCAAATCGTTAATAACTTTAAAATATTATTTAAAAAGCTTCGCCAAAAATGGTAGAAGCTTTTTTATTTTTACAAAGGCTTACTACAAAAAGTATAACCGAAGAAATAATTAACCGATTACATATTAGAATGAAGCAATATCACGACTTAGTAAAACACGTTTTAGAAAGCGGAAACGAAAAAGGAGATAGGACAGGTACAGGAACAAAAAGTGTTTTTGGGTATCAAATGCGATTTGATTTAAGTGCTGGTTTTCCAATGGTTACCACTAAGAAGTTGCATTTAAAGTCTATTATTTATGAGCTACTTTGGTTTATAAAAGGAGATACAAATATTAAATATTTACAAGACAATGGTGTGAAAATCTGGAATTCTTGGGCAGATGAAAACGGAGATTTGGGGCCGGTTTACGGGCACCAATGGCGTAATTGGAATAGTGATGATATAGATCAATTAAAAGAAGTTATAACTACGCTAAAAACGAACCCTAATTCTAGAAGAATGATGGTTGCTGCATGGAATCCTTCTGTAATGCCAAATACCTCTGTAAGCTTTTCAGAGAACGTTGCAAATGGTAAGGCTGCATTGCCTCCTTGTCACGCTTTTTTTCAGTTTTATGTTGCAGATGGCAAACTATCTTGTCAGTTATATCAACGAAGTGCAGATATCTTTTTAGGTGTTCCTTTTAATATTGCAAGTTATGCTTTGTTTACAATGATGATGGCGCAAGTTTGTGGTTATGAAGCAGGAGAGTTTATTCATACTTTTGGAGATGCTCATATTTATAACAATCATAAAGAGCAGTTAGAATTGCAATTATCTAGAGATATTAGACCTTTACCAAAAATGAAAATGAACGCTGCAATAACGAATATTGAAGACTTTACTTTTGAAGATTTTGAATTACTAGATTACAATCCACATCCACATATTAAAGGAAAAGTAGCTGTTTAAAGTCGCTATAATTAAATCCTAATAAGGAGCTTTTTGTGGAATTTCACAGCAAGCTCCTTTTTTATATTTTACACAGTAATTAAACTGTTTTCTCCACCTGCATAATCATTCCAGGCATATCCATCAGCTTCCGTTTCGTTTACAAAAGTGCCATCAATTAAATATTTAAATTCATGAGAGGTGTTTGCTTCTATATTGACAGTTCCTTTAAAAGAGCCGTTTTTTAATTTTTTTAATGGAGCAGATTTAGCATTCCATTCATTAAAACTACCAACTACTGCTGCATTATTTGCTTCTTTTGCAGCGACAGTAAACGTTACTTTACAGATTGGTTTGCTTTTTAAAAATTGTTTTTTAATTGCCATATTTTTGTAGGTTAAAATTCATAACAAAAATAGCTAACATTAATAACATAGTATTTAGTAATGTAGGCTTTGGTAAAGAATTACCACTTTCATAAAACGAATGGGTAAAATTATTAATTGTGAAATTTTCACTCGATAAATTATAAGTACTCTTAAAATAATTTGGTTTCTTTTCTCTTGACTTTCAGTCTTTTTTACTGAAATCGGTTTCGTGTTTAGATTTTTTTTGACGAAAATGGCATAAAAACGTCAAATCTGAAATCATTTCTCTTATTTTTGTAAAAATTTATTAAATTTATGATTACTGTAATAGCTGCAATTGCCACTAACAATGCTTTAGGAAAAGACAACGATTTAATTTGGCATTTACCTGCAGATTTAAAAAGATTTAAAAAAGTAACTACAGGTCATTATATAATAATGGGTAGAAATACTTATGAATCTATAGGAAAGCCTTTACCAAATAGAACTACAATAATTATTACTAGAAATAAAAATTATTTTAAAGAGGGATGTTTAATTGCGAACAGTTTAGAGCAGGCAATTGAAATGTCTAAAGAAGAAGCACAAGTATTTATAATTGGTGGTGCTCAAATTTATAAGGAAACAATTGCCAAAGACCTAGCGCAGCAATTAGATATTACTTTGGTGCATAAAGATTTTGAAGCAGATGTTTATTTTCCTGAAATAGATTCCAAAATATGGAAAGAAGTAGCTAGAGAGAATTTTAAAGCTGATGAAAAAAATAAACTTGATTATAGTTTTATCTCATACCAGAAAATTTAATTAATTCTACCGCTTCTAAATCCACCTCCTAAATTTATTTTATATTTTCTTTGAGCAAATAAAAAGTAATTAAAAAGGGTGTAGTTTACTTCATAACCGTAATCTTCTTGTGATTGGTAATCTATTATATTTTCATAAATTCTAGTATTATACTTGCTAGGACTTTGAGCCCTTGAATTCCAACTTGCAACCCAAACGCTATTTCTATTTTCCATGTATTCTTGAGTATAGAAACCTTTTGGTTTTGCAGTACTTGCTAGGTATGCAGTAAAACCAATATCTATAATTATTATTTCATATTCTAAACTATCATTTGCAATTAAAACAGCCGCTTCTTTAGGTAGTTTTGTTTTATTTGTGGGTAGTGAACTACACGCCCCAAAAGAGAATATTATGCAAATTAGAAGCAAAAACAGTGAGCGTAATTTCATTATTTTAATATTTATGATACGTAAAGTTGCAAAAATTATTTTTATATTAATTGATTTTTAGATGATTTAATAGTAATTTTAAGGGTATTTAAAATTACTATTCATGAGAACAATTGTATTTGTACTATTATTTTTCACTCAGATTTCATTTACTCAGATTTTACCAGAAAAAGAAAGGGCACTTTTAAAAGATGAAATTTTAGAAGATAGATTCAAGAACATTTTACCAGGTTTAATGGAAGATGCAAACATAGATATGTGGTTGTTAATATCTAGAGAATACAATGAAGACCCAGTCTTAAAAACAATGTTACCCGCAACTTGGTTAAATGCAAGAAGAAGAACAATTATTGTTTTTTATAGAAATAAAAAAGAGAAAATAATTGAAAGATTAGCAGTGGCAAGATATAATATTGGCAAAAGTATACAGTCTTCTTGGGATAAAGAAAAAGAACCAAATCAATGGAAAGCTTTGATAGATATTATTGCTTCACGAAACCCTGATAAAATTGGTATTAATTTTTCTAAACATTTCGCGTTAGCAGACGGATTGGTGAAAACAGATTTTGATGAGCTGTTAGCAAACCTTCCTGAGACATATCAAGGTAGATTAGTTTCTGCAGAAAAACTGGCCATTGGTTGGATAGAAACAAGAAGTGAAATGGAGATGAAGCTTTATAAAAAGTTGGTAAAAATAACACATGATATTATAGAGGAAGCTTTTTCGGAAAAAGTAATTCATCCAGGAATTACCACTACAGAAGATATTGTTTGGTTTATGCGTCAAAAGGTTACAGATTTAGGTTTAGAAACATGGTTTCATCCAACCATAGATATTCAAAGAAATAAAGAGTTCTTAAAATCTCATATAACTTCTTTTTCGAAAGGGAAGGAAGAAAAAATAATACAAAAAGGAGATCTATTACATTGCGATTTTGGAATTACTTACATTGGTCTAAATACAGATTGTCAACAGCACGCTTATGTTTTAAATGAAGATGAAGATGAGGTTCCTGTTTTTTTGAAAGAAGCTTTTAGAAAAGGAAATAGAGTTCAAGATATTCTTACAAGTAATATGAGTATTGGAGTTACTGGAAATGAAATTTTAAAAGCATCTTTAATTCAAGGAAGGAAAGAAGGTTTGAGGCCTTCAATTTATACACATCCTTTAGGGAAATATGGACATAGTGCCGGCACGACCATTGGAATGTGGGATTCTCAAAATGGGGTTCCTTTTAATGGAGACTATGCGCTTCATAAGAATACAGTCTATGCTATAGAATTAAATACTACAGTTGCCATAAAAGAGTGGAATAAAGACATTAGAATTATGCTTGAAGAAGCTGGTTTCTTTGGTGACGGCGTTTTTGAATATGTAAACGAAAGACAAGTTACTATTAAACCAATTAAAACACAATAAATGAAGCAAAGATGTTTTTGGGTTACTGATAGTAAGTTATATGAAGAATATCATGATAAAGAATGGGGGCTGCCTATTTTTGATGATGCAACACTTTTTGAGTTCTTAATTTTAGAAACTTTCCAAGCGGGTTTAAGTTGGATTACTATTTTAAATAAAAGAGAAAACTTTCGAAAAGCTTTTGATAATTTCGACTATCAAAAAATTGCGACATACCCAGAAAGTAAGTTTCAATCTTTATTAAGAGATACAGGAATTATAAGGAATAAATTAAAGATAAGAAGTGCTATTCATAATGCGCAAGTTTTTATGGAAGTTCAGCAAGAACTTGGTTCTTTTTCAAAGTTTATTTGGTCTTATGTAAATGAAACTCCAATTCATAATAAATTTCAAAAGAGAACAGAAGTACCGGCAACCACCGCACTTTCTGATACCATTTCTAAAGACTTAAAAAAAAGAGGATTTAAATTTGTTGGTTCCACTGTGACTTACGCATATATGCAAGCCATTGGAATGGTAAATGACCATACAACAAATTGTTTTATATATGTAGAAAAGTAATAATAGAAAAGTACTAAAAGTAAATTATTGACCTGTATATAGACGTATTGCCACAAAAATTAAGACAATTATTCCTCCATAAATTAGTACCTTTTTTCCGGCTCCTTTGTAATAACGCTCATGGTTTTTTATGTCTTTTCTATAGCTGTAAGTCATTAATACTATAAAAGCTAAAATAAAAAAGATCATAAATATAATTCTACCAGTCGTAAAATAAGCGCCTAAAAACATAACTTCAATTGTTTAGTAAATTGTTGATGAATAGATTTTTTGAGTTTAAAACTTTCGTAAAGTTTCTATATATTGTCTATTCAAATGAATCAATATTTTATTTTACAAAATTACAAATAAAATGAAGAACGCCATCGTTTTTGGGGCAACTTCTGGAATAGGAAAATCTTTAACTGAGATTTTAGTAAAAGAAGGATATCGAGTTGCTATTACTGGGAGAAGATTGCCGCTTTTAGAAGCGCTTAAACAAAAGTTTCCAGACCAAGTTTTAGTAAAGCAGAATGATATTCAGGATACTCAAGAAGTAGAGAACGTATTTTCTGAAATTGTATCAGAATTTGGAACGATAGATCTTATAGTGCAATCTTCAGGAGTTGGTTTTGTGAATCCAAAATTAGAATGGTCTAAAGAAGAACAATCTATAAATACGAATGTTTTAGGGGTAACAAAATTATACACTTTAGCGTATAACCTCTTTAGAGCCCAACAATTTGGGCATTTGGTAGGTATTACTTCTATTGCCTCTATTCGAGGGAATCGTGCAGCTCCTGTGTATTTTGCTTCGAAAGCGTATCAAAAAGCATACCTAGAGAGTTTGTATATAAAAACCAAATCTATAAAATCGAAACTTGTTTTTATTACAGAAATTAGACCTGGCTTTGTAGATACTGCCATGGCTTTAGGGGAAGCAGTTTTTTGGATGGTTCCTTTAGAGAAAGCAGCAAATCAAATTTACAGTGCTATTAAAAGTAAAAAAAGAGTAGCTTATATTTCTAAGAGATGGCAACTTATTGCTTGGGCTTTAAAACTAGCGCCTGCCTGGTTATTAAAAAAAACATTATAATAATTTATAAGAGATAAAAATGAAAAATAAAATAAAATCAGTACATGAATTTCATACAGCTTTTGGCGCTGGTATTAAAAACAGACCAACAGCAAGCATTGATGAGGACAGAAATTTACTTCGTTTTAATTTAATGAAAGAAGAGAATGAAGAATATTTAGAAGCAGCAGAAAATAACGATTTAGTAGAGGTCGCAGATGCTTTAGGAGATATGTTATATATTTTGTGTGGTACTATTATAGAGCATGGCATGCAAGATAAAATAGAGGACGTTTTTAATGAAATTCATAGAAGTAATATGAGTAAATTAGGCGAAGATGGAAACCCAATTTATAGAGAAGATGGCAAAGTTCTAAAAGGAGTTAATTACTTTAAGCCACATATAAAAAAAATTTTAGAGCAATAATTTTCAATCAAAATGAGCAATATTATTTCGAACATATGCCAATGTTAATGAAATAATATTGTCCTCATATTTATAAAATTGAGTATCTAATTCGTCCCACAGATCAATATTAGTGTCTTTTTCCATTAATATTTGTTGTCGTATTCTTAAGTTTTTAGGAACCGGAATTTCTGGAAATAAGTAGATTGCTTTGGTAAGAATATCAACGGTGTTTTCTGCTTTAATGGCCATGTAAGCTTGAAATACTTCATGAGTGAATTGCCCAGAAGAATTAAAAAAGAACTGTATAAATCCACCATTTGTAACGCTATCCTCTAAAATATCTAAGTAAATAAATGTTTTTTCAAATTCATTTAAATTACTAAAATTGTCTTTTTCAGGAATTTTTTTCCCAATTATCTCTCCAATTCTTGTAATTTTTTCTGCATCAACATTTAGAAGTAATGCAATTTCTGTAGAGGTCATTTTTTTATTTTATTTAGTGCTATTCAATAGATTTCTTAAAAGCATTTTCCCCTCCAACAATTGGAAGTATTAATTTAGTACCTTTTAAATCAATGGTCAATTCAGTTCCTGGTTTTGGTAGCAGTGTATACTCACTGTCGCTAGAAAAAATCATTAAACCTATCTGTTGTCCTTTTTTAATGATTTGATCATCTGGTTGTAAATTAAAAGTCATTTCATAGAATGCACCTGGTTTTAAAGGCGTGCCTTCTGTTAAGGATGTATGATTTTGCAGATCTGCCCATCCACGAGTAATAATATTATCAGTAATTTTTATTCTCCTGCCTTTGCTCCATGGTAAAGAAACTAAATACACAGATAAGTTTACTGCTTTTTTAGAGCTCGCTGCTTTTATGGTGATGGTTGATCGTCCAGAGATGTGAACATCTTCTTTTAAAATAGGAGATGCATATAGCAAACGATGCTCTGTGAAGTCTGCTTGTGCTAATGCATCTGCAGTAAAAGAATAATTATCTACTAACATTTCTTTTCCTTTAGATATAGTGCTATTTAAAGTTAAGCTTCCAGCTTTAGGCGCTCCAGGAGTTAAGTAAAAAGTAACTGGTTTTGCCGCTGGATTTGGGTAATCTGCGTATGCGGTTGGTTCATTTCTTTGGTCATTTTCTCTAACAATCCAAGCTTTTGCATCTGCTTCAACATTATTTTCAACTCCGTGTAAATACCTTGTAAACCATCGGTTCATCATTTTCATTGGTGGCGGACCACCATGACCGTTTTGATGATAATATACTTGTGTTGGTAACCCCATTTCTTTGGCACGTTCATAAATTCTAAAACTATGCTCTGGCATTACATTCCAATCATTAAATCCATGAGACATCAACAATGCGGCCTTCATTGGTCGCATATCATTTATATAATCTCTTCCTGCCCAAAAATTGTTATAATCTCCAGAAGCTCTGTCCATACCATTAGCCATTTCTGTATCTCTAATAACTTTGTTATTTCTAGCTCTATTTTCTTCTTTTCCACTGTGAATAAAATCATATAACACGTCTATATCTTCCCCTAAATAACCACCCGGAGAACGCACTAAACCATTAGAACGGTAATAATGATAATAAGAAGTATTGGGTGCTATTGGAATAATAGCTTCTAAACCAGCAACACCAGTTGTTGCTGCTGCTAACGGAATAGTTCCGTTGTAAGAAGTACCTGTCATGCCTACTTTTCCAGTAGACCAATATGCAGAAACAGTTTCGTTTCCTGTTCTAGAAGCAAACCCTTTTACACGGCCGTTTAACCAATCTACAACTGCCTTTGGTGCTAAAGATTCATTGTCTCCTCCAACCGTTGGCGCGCCATCTGACAAGCCAGTTCCGGGAGAAGAAGAATGCACAACAACATATCCTCTGGGAACCCATGTTTTAATTTGAGAATTTGAAATAATAGGACGTTTTCCTGTTCTTTTAACTTCTGGATGAAAAGGATTTGGTACTGTTTCCCCTAACTCATGTTTTACATTCCAAAACAATTCTCTTCCTCCATTGGCAACTCCAGAATAATACGGACTAGATTCATACACCACAGGTAATTTTAAACCTTCGGTTTCTGTTTGTAAAGGTCTTGTTATCGCTGTATGCATTCTGTCTAAACGTCCGTCGCCATCCGAATCAAAAGTAGTTTCTACCCACAAATCTGTACGAATCCATTTGCTATCATCAGAAAAAGCTGCTACTATTTGAGCTTCACCATCTTTAAAAACAGGTATTGCTTTCTCTTGTGCGGTTGTTTTTATAGCAAAAACAACAAGTACTGTTAAAAGTATTTTTTTCATTTTAATTATTTTATTTAAGAACAGAAAACTCAATAGAAGAATCTGTAAAAACGGTATGTGTTTGATTTTTAAAATCTTTTTCATCTGCTTTATAGATATTGTCTACATAGGTTTGCGGATTCAAATCTATTAAAGGAAACCAAGTACTTTGCACTTGAATTTGCATTTTATGTCCTTTTTTAAACGTGTGAAAAACATCTTGCAGTTTAATGTTTACGTCCGTTTTTTTATTTGGAATAAAAGGTTCTGGATGCTCGAAACTATTTCTAAAACGTCCTCGTAAAACTTCACTTCTAACCATTAAATGATAATTGCTCATTTTTAAATGGTCTTGTAGTTTGTCATTGGTTTCTTCTAAATTATCAGGATGTACGTCAATTACTTTTACAATCCAATCTGCTGATGAGCCTGTGGTAGCTACTTTTAATTTTGCTAAAATGTCTCCAGCTAAGGTATAATCTTCGGATAAAATATCGGTTTCAAAAACCAGCACATCGGGTCTTCTTGCCGCAAAACGTTGGTCATCTGTCATGTATTTTCTTGGCGTAAAAACCGTTTTAATATCTTCGGAATACGGAACAGGATGTTTCAGATCACTCGTAAATTTAATTTCATGCGTTAATTTACCATCATGTTTTTTCGCTAAACTTTGATTTCTATTTAAAAACCAATCTTCTTTTACCATATTTTCAGGAGGCCAAGCATCATAAGATTTCCATTCTTTTTTACCAGAATCAAAAACATACGCTTCTGGCAAACCAGAATTTTTATCTCCTTTTCCTTTTAAGAAATGGTTAAAGAATTTTGTTTCAATTTCCGATTGAAATTTCAAAGAAATAGAATCACCAAAGTAATAATTACCTACATAATTTTCTACTCCAGCTCTTGCCCATTTCCCATGATCCCAAGGACCAAAAACTAGGGTATTGTAATTGTCTTTTCCGTTTTTTTCAATGGCTTTATAGGTTTCTAAGGGGCCGTATAAATCTTCTGCATCAAACCAACCACCAACAATCATGGTGGCCACAGAAGAAGGTACTTTGTCTAAATGCTGAATAATTCCTTTGCTTTGCCAAACAGAATCATAATTAGGATGTTCTACAATTTCTTTCCAGAAATAATCATCAATTCTGTCTTTGTTTTCTGCAGTTTTTACGTCTAATTTATCGTATTGAAAATATTCGTTTAAGTTTTTTAAAGGCCCTTTGTCTAAGAAAAATTGATATTGATCTTTAGATTCCATTTTAGGAAAAGAGTACCAAGCAGAATCTGTTGGCGTGTCTTTATAAGTTCCAAATAAAGAAATAGCTCTAAAATAACTTAATAGAAATGCGCCATTATGATGAAAATCATCAAAAAAGAAATCTCCAATACATGCTTGTGGAGATGCTGCTTTTAAAGCAGGATGCGCTTCTATTGTAGAAACGGTTGCATAGTGCCCAGGATATGAAATTCCCCAAGTACCTAAATTACCGTTGTTGTTTTTAACATTATTCACTAGCCAATCAATGGTGTCATAGGTATCTGAAACTTCATCAGCTTCTTTTGCAGTTTTATTAGGAATATACGCACGCATATTGTCGTAAACGCCTTCGCTCATCCAGCGGCCGCGAACATCTTGATATACTATAATATTGCCTTGTTTCATTAAATGAATATTCGGTCCTATTTTAGTTTTCATCTTTTCGTCTCCATAAGGCGCAGAACTATAAGGCGTTCTTTGCATTAAAATAGGATATTTTTTAGCAGTATTTTTTGGAGAATAGATGGTAGTATGTAATTTGATGCCATCTCTCATTGCAATTGTTACTTCCTGTTTTGTGTAATTATCTATTACATAACTATCCTCTTTGTTTTCTTTTGAAGAATTACAAGAAGTATATAGAAAAAAACTAAGAATAGCTAGTAGGATAAACTTTTTCATGTTGGTTTAGATTAGTTCCGATAAAGCTACGAAACTAAAAAGAGTTGATGAAAATTCTTTTGTTAAAATGATTTTTGAATATTTTTTAATGACTTAAAAAAACCTACGTTTCTTTTCTGCTATTGAAGAAAACAAGGAAAGTGTGCGGTTATCCGCAGCTAAAAAACTTTATAAATCTTTGTGTTTTTCTATGTGCATCTTCCCAGTAAAACCCTTATTTTTGCAAACTATGCAAGATTCTAAAAAATTACAACTAACCGATTGGTTACCAACTACAAACAAGGAAGTTAAAATTCGTGGTTGGGAAGAACTAGACGTTATTTTATTTAGTGGAGACGCATATGTAGATCATCCTTCATTTGGGCCTGCTGTAATTGGACGTATTTTAGAAAGTTACGGTTTAAGAGTGGCAATTGTGCCGCAACCAAGTGTTAATGATAATTTGCAAGATTTTGAAAAATTAGGGAAACCTCGTTTATTTTTTGGTGCAACCGGTGGTTGTATGGATCCGATGGTGAGTAATTACACTGCAAGTAAAAAAAGTAGAGACAAAGATGCATATACCCCAAATGGTGATAAAGGTTTTAGACCCGATTATGCAACTTCTGTATATTCAAGAATATTAAAAGAAAAGTTTCCTGATGTGCCTGTTTTAATTGGCGGAATTGAAGCTTCTTTAAGACGTGTAACGCATTACGATTACTGGTCTGATAAATTATTACCAACTATTTTAGAAACTTCTAAGGCAGATATGTTGGTCTATGGAATGGGAGAGCAACCTTTGCGAGAAATTGTAGAATTATTGCAAAAAGGAGTGCCTTTTTCTAGTTTAAAAAACATCAAACAAACAGCTGTTTTAATAGATCAAAAAACAGAAAAAATACCAGTTATAAAAGACTGGGAAGATGTAACTATTAATTCTCATACAGCTTGTTTAGGCGACAAGAAAACATTTGCTTCTAACTTTAAGGTAATAGAGCAAGAGTCTAATAAATTAAAAGCACGAAGAATTTTACAGGAAGTAGAAGGAAAAACATTGGTCATCAATCCGCCTTTTCCTACGATGACAGAAAAGGAAATTGACGGATCTTTCGATTTGCCTTTTACACGTTTGCCGCACCCTAAATACGATAAGCGTGGACCAATTCCGGCGTTTGAAATGATAAAATTTTCTATCAATATTCACAGAGGATGTTTTGGTGGTTGTAGTTTTTGTACAATTTCTGCACACCAAGGAAAATTTATTGCCAGTAGAAGTCAAGAGTCTGTTTTAAAAGAAATAGATAAAGTAGCAAATATGCCAGATTTTAAAGGCTATTTGTCTGATATTGGTGGGCCTTCTGCCAATATGTATAAGATGAAGGGAAAAGTACAATCTATTTGCGATAAATGTGTTGCACCTAGTTGTATCTCTCCAGTAGTTTGTTCTAATTTAGATACCTCTCATAAGCCTTTAACAGAACTATATCAAGCAGTAGATAAGCACCCGAAGATTAAAAAATCTTTTATTGGAAGTGGAATTAGACATGATATGTTAGTTCCAGAATTTAATAAAAATGCAGATCCAAAAGAATTGGATGCCTATACAGAAGAGGTAATGACAAAGCATGTTTCTGGGCGTTTAAAAGTAGCGCCAGAACATACTTCAGATCCTGTTTTAAAGTTAATGCGTAAGCCTTCTTTTAAATATTTTCATATGTTTAAAGAGCGTTTTGATAAAATAAATATTCAGAAGAAATTAAACTTACAATTAATTCCTTATTTTATATCTAGTCACCCAGCAAGTGAAGTAGAAGACATGGCAAACTTAGCTGCAGAAACCAAAGATATGGGCTTTCAGTTAGAGCAAGTGCAAGGTTTTACGCCAACACCCATGACTGTTGCAACAGTAATTTATTATTCAGGATTTCACCCATATACTTTAAAACCAACAAGAACACCAAAAACAAAACAGGAAAGAGAAGACCAACATAAATTTTTCTTTTGGTACAAAAAAGAAAATAAAGATTGGATTCGAAATACCTTAAATAAAGTAGGGCGTTCAGATTTATTACAGGTTTTATTGCCAGAAAATAATTCTTGGAAAAAGAATAAAACAGCTCATAAAACAGCACAGCATACTTTTGATGATGCCATTCCTTTTAATAAAAGAAAGAAGAAGGTAAGCAGAGCTCCCAAAAAGAAAAGGAGGTAACGGCTTGGTTCTGATTAGTGCGGGAATTAAAAGAAACTAAACTTTTAATTAAGCCCTTACAGAACTTGTTATAGTTTTATAAACGTGATCCCAATGTTCTTTTTTTTCTAATGTCATAATGTTATTGCTTTCAAATCTTAGGCATGCAGCGTGCGCAATGAAGTTATATTTTTAAATGCACAAACAAACGAAATTATTCTAGAAAAACTATCTTTGATTTTTAAGGGGGTAATCTTTCAATACAAGAATTATGAACATAGAGAATGCACAGCAGCAAGTAGACAATTGGATTAAAGAGCACGGAGTACGTTATTTTAATGAGCTTACAAATATGGCACAATTAACCGAAGAGGTTGGGGAGGTTGCCCGTATTATTGCAAGACGTTATGGCGAACAAAGTGAAAAGGAGTCTGATAAGAACAAAGATTTAGGCGAAGAATTGGCAGATGTGCTATTTGTTGTTTTATGTTTGGCAAATCAAACAGGTATTAATTTACAAGATGCTTTTGAAAATAAATTAGATATTAAAACAAAACGCGATCACGATCGCCATCATAATAATCAAAAATTAAAATAACATGACTTTTATAGAAAAAACAAAACAACCGCTTTTTTGGAATAATGTAAGAAAAGTGACCATTCCTTTTTTTATAATGGTTGTTTTAATCTCTTTACTTTTAAATAGTTGGGAAGCTATTTTTGCTGGAAATTTTGATTTGGTAAATGAAGTAAACTTTAGCAATGGAAAATGGATGAACTTTTGGGGATTTAAACTCTTTTTAAGTCTCTTTTATGGAATTTATGTAACCAATAAGAAAATGAAATAATAAAAAAAAAGCGACTGAGAAGTCGCTTTTTTTTGGTTTATAGTGATTTGTTAATCCAACTGAATCAAATCAATATCGCTTTCTTTCACTTGCTTGTTTAACTCAGATACGCTCGTTTTAAATAATGTATTTAGCTTTGCCAATTCCGTATCAATCTCTTTTGTAATATCATTTTTAAAATCTATTGCCTGCTGTGTAGGGGCATAGTTGCCTATTCTAGTTAACGAGTTTAAATGTGCTAATTTGTTATTCAAACGAATTGGAAAGTTTAAAGGATCTTGCCCGCTTTTAGATTTTGTTTGGTACAAGGTTTCTTCAATCTTCGTTATCTTTTTCACCAAAGTATCTGCATACGCTAACAACATTTTGTACTTTTTTTTATTTTTAATAGATTTCTTTAAAAGATTAACCTGGTTCCTAACTTTCTTTATATTTATTAATGCTTTATGAATCTCAGTCATTTTTAGGTTAATGTCATTAATAAAGTCGAATTGCATTTTCATTTCACTTATAGAAGCCTCTGAATTAGGGTTTCTTAGGATGGTAAAGTTTTGCTTTGCTGTCTTATCATTTACAGACAATATTACTTTGTAAGTTCCTGGTAATGCCATTGGGCCGCTTAGAGAAGCCCACCACAAAATCATTCCTTTTACTTTCTCTGCACCCGGATACATCATGTTCCAATAGAAAATATTGTTACCATCTTCCATTTTTAACTTTTCCTCTTTCTTTTCTTTATTCGGTTTGGTACTGTATTTTTTAATGAAGTTATCATTTGCATCATAGAAAGAAAGCGAGATGGTATCTTTCTCATTTTCTTTTTTAATGAAATAATTTACAGCAACACCGCCGGCATGGTTGGTGCCTGCTGTTCTAGAAGTTTTACCGTTTCCGCCACTCATATTATAGGCGTTTTTTGGTTGATATAAAACCATTTCTTGTTTACTGATGGTTTTATTTAGTTGATGCAACGGTGTTAAATCGTCAATAATCCAAAGAGATCTACCTTGTGTTGCAGCAATTAAATTATTGTTTTTAATAGCCAAGTCTGTAATGGGCACAATTGGTAAATTTTGCTGAAAAGATTCCCAGTTTTTACCATCATCAAATGAAACATACATTCCTCTCTCTGTTCCTGCATATAACAACCCTTTTCTTTTAGGATCTGCTCTCAATGCTCTTGTAAAACTTTCATCTCCAATTCCATTAGTAATTTGTTTCCAAGATTGTCCATAGTTCTCTGTTTTGTAAATGTAAGGTCTGTAGTCTCCGGACTTGTATTTTGTACCTACAACATAAACACTACCTTTTACAAACGGATTTATTTCAATACAGTTAATCATCATCCATTCTGGCATTTTCTTTGGCGTTACATTGTCCCAGGTTGTGCCATTGTTTTTTGAAACATGTACCAAACCGTCATCAGAACCTGTCCAAATTAAACCGGGTTCTAAAGCAGATTCTGCAGCTGCAAAAATAGTTCCGTAATATTCTACACCGGTATTGTCTTTTGTAATAGGGCCGCCTGAAGCACCTAAAGTTTTAGGGTCGTTTCTAGTCAAATCAGGACTAATTAATTCCCAAGATTGCCCTTCATTTTCGGTTGCGTGTAAATGATTAGAACCTGCGTATAATTTCTTTTTATTATTCGGTGAAAAGAAGATTGGAAAATTCCATTGAAAACGGTATTTAAAATCTTCTGCTCCATGACCCATTGGGTCATCTGGCCACACATTTACTGCTCTGGTTTCTCCTGTCTTATGATTTTTTCTAGTTAACAAGCCACCATAACTTCCACCATACACAATCTCATCATTTAAAGGATCTACTGCAATATGTGCACTTTCACCACCGGCAGTGGAGCTCCAGTCAGACTCGGTAATAAATCTACCCGAAGTTCTATGGGAAATTCTTACCGTAGAATTGTCTTGTTGTGCTGCTAAAATTCTATAAGGAAAATGGTTGTCTGTGGTAACTCTGTAAAATTGTGAAGTAGGCTGGTTCATATAAGTGCTCCAATTCTCACCGGCATCAAAAGAAACTTGTGCGCCACCATCATCTCCAATAATCATTCTTTGATTGTCTTCTGGAGCAATCCATAAGTCGTGATGATCTCCATGAGGTGCGTTGTATGTTTTGTATGTTTTTCCGCCATCTGTAGATTTATGATACCGTACATTTAAAACATATAAAATATTTTCATCTTGCGTATCTGCATACAAACGTGTGTAATACCAAGCTCTTTGTCTTAACTTTCTTTCAGAATTAATTAATGTAAAGGTTTTACCAGCATCTGTAGATTTATAGATTCCACCTTTTTCATTTTCTATTAAAGCCCAAACAATATCAGAATTTACAGGAGAAACGGCAACGCCACTAATTCCCCAAAGACCGTCTGGCAATCCTTTATTTGTAGAGATATTTGTCCAAGTTTCTCCTTCATCGGTACTTTTCCATAGCGCAGAACCATCGCCACCAGACGACAAACTATAAGGTGTTCTTCGAATATTCCAGGTAGTTGCGTATAATATTCTAGGATTATTAGGATCTATTATTAAATCTACAACACCTGCATTTTCATTAGAAAACAATACTTTTTTCCAATTAGTACCGCCATCAGTAGATTTATAAACACCTCTTTCTTGTGTGGGTTTGTACAAATCTCCCATAACACCTGCAAAAACAATATCTGGGTTTGTAGGGTGAATTCTCATTCTAGGAATATGTCTTGAGTTTTTTAAGCCAATATGTTTCCACGATTTCCCGGCGTTTTCAGATTTCCAAATTCCGTCTCCAGAAGAAACATTTCCGCGAACGGTTTTTTCTCCCATTCCAACATAAATAACATTATTATCAGATTCAGAAACAGCAACTGCACCAACAGAGCCTCCAAAAAATCCATCAGAAATATTCTGCCAAGTATTTCCAGCATCATTGGTTTTCCATACACCGCCGCCAGTTGCACCCATATAAAATAGGTTTGCTTTGCCAGAAACTCCTGCAACTGCTGCACTTCTTCCACCTCTAAAGGGTCCTATATTTCGCCATTCTACAGCGCTAAAATATTCGCTAGAAACTTTGGTACTATTTTTTTGTGCATTAACTTTGGCATTTAAGGATAATAGTATAAAAATGACGAGGAGAACGTATTTTTTCATGTCGGTTATTTAAAGAATTAAAGTTTAAAAATAAGAAATAAAATCAGGTTTTAGAATGGACATATTGTTAAATGTTTTAAGGGATACTAAAATAAACGAAGAAATTACCATTTCTGGTTCTAAAAGTGAATCGAACAGATTATTGATTTTACAAAATTTATTTCCAGAAATTTCTATTGAAAATTTGTCAGATTCAGACGATTCTATTCACATGCAACATGCACTTTCTACAAAAGATGAGGTTGTAGATATTGGGCATGCAGGAACGGCAATGCGTTTTTTAACCTCTTATTTTGCCGTAAATATTGGCAGGGAAGTAGTGCTTACAGGTTCTGAAAGAATGCAAAACAGACCTATAGAGATTTTAGTAAATGCCTTAAAAGATTTAGGTGCAGATATTTCTTATGAAGCCAAAGTTGGGTATCCGCCAATAAGAATCAAGGGTATAAACAGTACCAAAGAGAAAGTTCAAATTAATGGAAACGTAAGTAGCCAGTATATTTCTTCTTTATTATTAATTGCCTCTAAATTAGAAAATGGCTTAGAAATAGAATTGGTTGGTAAAATTACATCTATTCCGTATATTAATATGACGTTAAGTTTGTTAAATCAATTAGCAATTGAAACAAGCTTTGAAGAAAATATTATAAAAGTTTTTCCGAAGGAAGCAATACAAAAACAAACAGTTGTAGTAGAATCAGATTGGTCTTCTGCAAGTTATTTTTACTCTATTATAGCATCTGCAGCAATAGGTAGCTCCATTAAGTTATCTGCTTATAAACAAGAAAGTTTGCAAGGAGATTCTTGCTTGGCAGAAATCTATACCCATTTTGGTGTAGCAACAACTTTTGGGAAAGATTGTATTATCTTAAAAAAAGAAGGTAAAACCAACGCAGAAACCTTAGCTATAAATCTTAAAAATGCACCAGACATAGCACAAACAATTGCAGTAACTTGTTTTTCTGAAGGAATTTCTTGCAATTTAACAGGTTTACACACTTTAAAAATAAAAGAAACAGACCGTTTAGAAGCTTTAAAAGAAGAGTTAACAAACTTAGGAGCTTTAATATCAGTAACCAATGATAGTTTACACTTAGAACGATCATCAGAAATAAATCAAAATATTGCTATAAAAACATACAATGACCATAGGATGGCGATGGCATTTGCACCTTTAGCACTAAAGGTTCCTATCAAAATTTTAAATGCTGAAGTAGTTACAAAATCGTTTCAAAAATTCTGGGATGATATGCAGCAAATAGGTATTAAAATAGAAGAACTTTAAATTAAAGGGCGAAACACTTGACAACGCCTATCTCGATATCGTATCTTCGCGGCCTTTAGAAGATATAAACATATGAAATTATCCCATTTTGAATTTGAATTACCAGAAGAATTGTTAGCAATTTACCCTGCTGAACATAGAGATGAATCTCGCTTAATGGTATTGAATAAGGCCGAAGGAACTATTGAACACAAGCAATTTAAAGATATTATTAATTACTTTGAAGAAGGTGATGTAATGATGTTAAACAACACCAAAGTGTTTCCTGCTAGAATGTTTGGAAACAAAGAAAAAACAGGTGCTAGAATTGAAGTTTTCTTATTAAGAGAATTAAATGCTGAAAATAGATTATGGGATGTTTTAGTAGATCCTGCAAGAAAAATTAGAATTGGAAACAAATTGTTTTTTGGTGAAGATGATAGTTTAGTAGCAGAGGTCATAGACAACACAACTTCTAGAGGTAGAACTTTACGTTTCTTGTTTGATGGTTCTTATGAAGAGTTTAGAGCAAAGTTATTAGAATTGGGCCAAACGCCGTTGCCAAAAGCAATTGCAAGAGAAGTAGAAGCTTCAGATAAAGAAAGATATCAAACTATTTTTGCAGAAGATGAAGGTGCTGTAGCTGCGCCAAGTGCAGGTTTGCATTTTTCTAAACATTTGTTAAAACGTTTAGAAATTAAAGGAGTAGATTTTGCGAAAATGACTTTACATGTTGGTTTAGGAACTTTTAGTGCAGTAGAGGTAGAGGATTTATCTAAACATAAAATGGATTCTGAACAAATTGTTATTCCGGAAGCAAGTGCTACCATGATTAATAAAGCAAAGAAAGAAAAAAGAAGAATTTGTGCTGTAGGAACTACAGTAATGAGAACTGTAGAGTCTTCAGTTTCTTCGAAACAAGAATTGAAAGAATTTGAAGGTTGGACGAATAAATTTATTTTCCCTCCGCACGAATTTAATATTGCAAACGCAATGATTACAAACTTTCACACACCAAAATCTACCTTGTTAATGCAAGCAGCAGCTTTTGGAGGGTATGATTTTGTAATGGATGCATACAAAGTAGCAATTAAAGAAGGCTACAGATTCTCTACATATGGAGATGCAATGCTAATTATATAAATATAAGAATTGTGAAATTCAACTATTTAAACTGACGCTTGATTTAAGTGTCAGTTTTTTTATGCATATTTTTGCAGTGCGTTTTATTTTAAAACATTTAATTTTTTAATCAATCTACCTTGAATAAAAAGAAAGACATACGAGCATTAACGAAAGAAGAACTACGGTTTTTCTTTGTTGAAAATAACGACCAAGCTTTTCGTGGAAATCAGGTTTATGAATGGCTTTGGAGTAAGTCTTTGCATACCTTTGAAGAAATGACAAACATTTCTAAAGAAACCAGAGAAATGTTAGAAGCGAACTTTGTTATCAATCATATAAAGGTAGATTCCATGCAAAGAAGTAAGGATGGAACCATTAAAAACGGAATTAAATTACATGACGGTTTAATTGTCGAATCTGTTTTAATTCCAACAGAAAAGAGAACAACGGCCTGTGTTTCTAGTCAGGTTGGTTGTAGTTTAGATTGCAAATTCTGTGCAACTTCTCGTTTGAAAAGAATGCGAAATTTAAATCCGGATGAAATTTACGATCAGGTTGTAATTATAGACAAACAAAGTAGGTTGTATTTCAACCATAAATTATCGAATATTGTTTTTATGGGGATGGGAGAACCCTTAATGAACTATAAAAACATGATGAAATCGATAGAAATGATTACCTCTCCTGAAGGCCTAGGAATGTCTTCAAAGAGAATTACAGTCTCTACTTCTGGCGTGCCAAAAATGATTAAAATGATGGCAGACGAAGAGGTGAAATTTAATCTAGCAGTTTCTTTGCATTCTGCAATAGATGAAGTTAGAACATCGATAATGCCCTTTAATGCCACTTTTCCACTTAAAGATTTGAAAGAATCTTTAATATATTGGTATGAAAAAACAGGCAGAGCAATTACCTATGAATACATCGTTTGGGATGGTATTAACGATAAAAAAGAAGATATAAAGGCCCTGGTAGCATTCTGTAAGGCAGTGCCTTGTAAGATTAATTTAATAGAATACAATCCTATTGATGATGGCGAGTTTCAGCAAGCACATTCTTCGGCAATAAATAACTATATTTCTAATTTAGAAATGCATGATATTACTGTGAATGTAAGAAGAAGTAGAGGTAAAGACATCGATGCTGCGTGTGGACAATTGGCAAATAAAAGTTAAACTGTTTTTAGTTTGTAATCATAAAAAAAAACCAAAGAAAAACACTTCTGTTCTTCTTTGGTTTTTTTTGGTCTTTTAAAAATAGAAAAGGTGTACGAAGCGTTATTTTTTTTAAAAGTGTATTGTATTTTTGATCTTAAGGCTCAAGTATGTGTTTTTCAAGCCTGGCACAAATTTTCTAAAAGAGGATTTATTTTTTTCTAAAAAGCATTATAAAACGCAATCCGAAAGGTTTACGTTTTATAAAAACTAAAAAGTAGCTTTTATTCTTTAATAATCTTATAAGATCCAAAAGTACCATCCACCTTTACTTGAACGCTGTATAACCCAGATTGTAATGAACTAATATCTATAGCTGCATTTTTTACATCTGGAGTATTTGTATACACTTTTTGTCCTAGGATATTAAATATAGTAATTACTTCTACCTTATATGTAGAGGTGAAATTCAATTCCTTTTGCACAACTGTAGGAAATAATTTAAATCCTTCAATTGCATTTTTATCAGTGGCTAAACTTGGGTTTGACATCGTCGTAAGACTCATTTCTACTGATCCTGTAGCACTTCCACCTGCATTTAGTGGGACAACCATCCAATAATACGTTGTAGAATAAAGATTGCCTGTTATATTTACAGCCGTATTGGATACAGTTCCTAAAGATGTCAAACTTCCAGAAGTATTTCCCCAGAATACTTCATAACTAGTTGGGGCATCACCTGCAGAAGGCAAATCCCAAGAGAGAGCAATTGCTCCAGTATCAGCAGTCATTGCAACGTCTATTGCACCGTTTGCTGGAAGTAGATTTTCAGCAATATTTGGTGCAGTAGCATTTTGGTTATTTAAAGAGAAATTGTCAACAAGCCAACCGTCGCCATAATTTTGTTCTAAAACCCAAGCAATATAAATGTTCTGACCTTCATAAGCAGATAAATCAACAGTTCTTGATCTTGATCCATTAAATACTTCTGTAGCCGATAATGAGCTTAACGAAGTAAACGTACTGATATTGGTTTGAGAGGTTGTAGACACTCTAACACTCATGGCTGTTGGCTCATATGCTGTTGTATATAATGTTTGCTCATAGAAGCCTAATGATGAGTTAGTAGCTGTAATACTTGTAATCGGACTTACAAGCCAGTCTTCTGTGACGCCACCTGCATTTTCATCAGAACATATCATATAAGGATTTGCAGTTCCACCTATACTCCAGTTTTGCGCTGTACCTAGTCCATTAACACCTATAAACGTTGTCCAATCAGCAGGCAAACCATTAGCAAAATTTTCAGGAAACTGAGCTCTCACAGAAAACGTGAGGGTTAAAAATAAAAATAGCAAAGTAATTTTTTTCATAGTATGAAATATTTAAATGATTAATTTTAATTCTAAATTACATTTATTTAATTAAATACCAAAATTAGTTGTAAGTAATTTATTTTTTTGGCATTTTTATGTTACTATTAGAGTGTATTTATACTTTTGTTTATGATTATAATAATATTAATTTTTTAGATTGTTATACTTTGTTTTTAATGTATTTACCTTTTCTTTAAAGATAAAAATAATCAAATCGCCTTTTCCAAATTGGAAAATACCCATATCTTTGAGGTTCTATGAAAACAGTAGAACTTATTAAACTTCCTATTAAAAATGAAATGGAACTCTTTGAAGAGAAATTCAAGGATTCTATGCTTTCAAAAGTCCCGCTTCTTAATAGAATTACGTATTATATTGTTCGTAGAAAAGGAAAGCAAATGCGACCAATGTTTGTTTTTTTAGTAGCAAAAATGGTTTCTAATGGAGGTTTTGATGAAAGAACCTACAGAGGTGCTGCCGTTGTAGAACTAATTCATACGGCCACTTTGGTGCATGATGATGTTGTTGATGACAGTAATATGAGAAGAGACTTTTTCTCTATAAACGCACTTTGGAAAAATAAAATATCAGTATTAGTAGGCGATTTTATGTTGTCTAAAGGATTGTTACTCTCTATTGATAATAACGATTTTGATTTATTGAAATTAATTTCAATTGCCGTTCGTGAAATGAGTGAAGGCGAGTTACTTCAAATAGAAAAAGCAAGAAAATTAGATATTACAGAGACTGTTTATTTTGAAATCATTAGAAAGAAAACAGCTACCTTAATTGCTGCTTGTTGCGGAATTGGTGCAGCTTCTGTTGGTGCAAATCAAGACTGTATTCGTAAAATGCGAAAATTTGGAGAGTATATTGGTATTGCTTTTCAAATTAAAGATGATTTATTTGATTACTCTGAGGCCAAAATAGGTAAACCAACAGGTATCGATATTAAAGAGCAAAAAATGACATTGCCTTTAATTCATACTTTAAATACTTGTTCTAAGAAAGACAAAGCTTGGCTAATTAATTCTATAAAGAAACATAATAAAGATAAAAAAAGAGTAAAAGAAGTAATTGCTTTTGTAAAAGAGAATGCCGGTATAGAATACGCAATTACCAAAATGAACGATTATAAAAACAAAGCACTTGCAATACTAAAAGATTTTCCAGAATCCGAGTATAAAAAATCTCTAGAAACAATGATAGATTACGTTGTAGAACGAAAGGTTTAATTTGTTTGCTATTCTTAGTTATTGCTAAATACAAGTGTTTTGAAGCTGTTTTACAAAAGTAACCTAGAATCAAGAATTCTATAAATCTATGAGTTCTTCTAAAAATCCTCTAGAGTTAGACAATCTAGGTACTTTATGTTGCCCACCTAATTTATTTTTTTTCTTTAACCAGCTATAAAATAAACCTTGCTTTGCTTGGTGTACTTTTGGTGCCATTAGCGTAATGTTCAAATAACGCTTGGCTTCATAATCTGAATTTATAGATTTTAAGGCATGGTCTAGAACTTCAGAAAAATAGCTTAGAGAAGCTGGTTTTTCAATAAATTCTATAATCCATTCATGGCCGCCTTTTTCTTTACCTTCCATGAAAATTGGTCCAACAGTATAGTCAGAAATCGTAGCTGCCGTTTTCTCACAAGCTAACTTTAGAGCATCTTCAACATTTTCTATATTTAGTTCTTCACCAAAAACATTTATATAATGCTTTGTGCGTCCCGTGATTTTAATTCGATACGGCTCTAAACTTGTAAAACGAATGGTATCTCCAATCAAGTAACGCCACAAACCTGCATTTGTAGTAATAATTAAAGCATAATCTGTATCTTTTTTAACATCAGCAAGTGTTATTGTTTTTGAGCTTTCTCCATTGTATTCATTCATTGGAATAAACTCATAGAAAATACCGTAATCTAACATTAAGAGCAATTCTTTTGACTTGTCTTTGTCTTGAATGGCAAAAAAACCTTCAGAGGCATTGTAAATTTCGTAGTATTTAAACGTTGCTTTTGGAATGATTTTTTTGTACTGTTCGCGGTAAGGATTAAAGTTTACACCACCGTGAAAGTAGACTTCTAAATTAGGCCAAACCTCTAAAATATTTTCTTTTCCACTGCGTTCTAGAACTCTGTTTAGTAATACCAACATCCAACTTGGTACGCCTGCTAAACTTGTAATATTTTCATCAATGGTTTCATCAATAATGGCATCCATTTTTGTTTCCCAATCACTCATTAAAGCAACTTCTTGACTAGGAGCAGAGCTAAAATCTGCCCAAAAAGGCATGTTTTCGATAATAATAGCAGACAAATCTCCAAAATGAGATCCGTTATCTTGGTAGACTTCAGAGCTACCGCCTAAACGGAGTCCTTTACCTGTAAATAATTGGGTATTAGGATTGTTTTCTATGTAATTACATAACATGTCTTTACCGGCCTTCATATGACAATATTTTAAAGCATCGTCAGAAACGGGAATAAATTTACTTTTTGCATTTGTTGTTCCGCTAGATTTTGCAAACCACTCAATGTTCGAAGGCCAAAACAAATTCTGTTCTCCTTTTCGACAACGCTCCATCAAAGGTTCGAAAGTTTCATATTTTTGAATGGGAACATTTGCTACAAAATCTGAGTGATTTTTTATGCTACTAAATTTGTTTGCTTTTCCTAATTCAGTATTTCTAGCAGTATGAACTAGTTTTAATAATAACTCATTCTGTACATCAATTGGGTATTTTAAAAATAACTCAATCTGGTGTTTTCGTTTCTTTAGAAACCAAGAAATTATAGAATTGATAATCTGAAAAGCCATAGAAATTCGTAAGTTTGTTTTGGTTGGTTGTAAATCGATTATCGTTTTAAAAGCCAAGTTAAAAATACTAAAAATTTGTGAGATGATTTACCAAGGAGTTCTAAAAAAAATGATGACGGAGAATGCAGATGAAATTCAGTATTATTTAGATATGAAAACTGATTTTCTGAATATGAATCAGCTAATAAATAAAGAAATTTCTTTAAACTTTGTTACATATGAATGTTTAAACTGTCATTTAGAAAAAGAAATATATAGGCAAGGGTATTGTAAATCTTGTTTTTTCGATGCTCCAAATGCGGGTGATTGGATTATGAGACCAGAATTAAGTAAAGCACATTTAGACGAGGAAGATAGAGATTTAACATATGAGAAGTCGGTACAATTACAGCCGCACATTGTGTATTTAGCAAATTCTGGCAACGTAAAAGTTGGAGTTACAAGAAAGACACAGGTGCCTACACGCTGGATAGATCAAGGAGCACATGAAGCTATTGAAATTGTAGAAGTACCGAATAGATATTTAGCAGGAATTACTGAAGTCGCCTTAAAAGAACATGTTGGCGATAAAACCAATTGGCGTAAAATGTTAAAGAATGATATTGAAGATGTAAGTCTGGTAGCGTGGAGAGAGAAGTTGAAAGATTTTATACCAGAAGAAGCAAAGCAGTATTTTATTGAAAACAATGCAGAAACGCATTTGAAGTTTCCTGTTTTAAAATATCCTGAGAAGCCAAAAAGCTTAAATTTAATAAAAACGCCATCTTACAAAGGAAAGTTAGTAGGTGTAAAAGGACAGTATTTGATTTTTGAAGATCAAACTGTTTTTAATGTGAGAAGCAATGAAGGTTTGGTAGTGTCAATAGAAATATAAAAAATGAAAAACAATTTACTAAAAGTAGCACTGGCACAAATTTCACCAGTTTGGTTAAACAAAGAAAAAACCATAGAAAAGATTGAGAAATCTATTTTAGAGGCTGCAAAAGAAAATTGTGAACTGATTGTTTTCGGTGAGGCATTATTGCCTGGTTACCCATTTTGGACTTCCTTAACAAATGCTTCAGAATGGAATTCTAAAAAGCAAAAAGAAATTCACGCACATTATATTCGTAATTCTGTAACCATAGAAAAAGGAGAGTTAGATTCCATTTGTTCTTTGGCTAAAGAACACAATATTGCTATTTATTTAGGAATTATGGAGCGTGCACAAAACAGAGGCGGACATAGTCTTTACGCTTCTTTGGTGTATGTAAATGAAGAAGGAATTATAAAGTCTGTGCATAGAAAGTTACAACCAACCTATGACGAGCGTTTAACGTGGGCTCCTGGAGATGGAAATGGTTTGCAAGTGCATCCTTTAAAAGAGTTTACCCTTGGTGGATTGAATTGTTGGGAAAACTGGATGCCATTGCCAAGAACGGCCTTGTATGGTTTAGGAGAAAATTTACACATTGCCGTTTGGCCAGGTAGCGACCATAATACCAAAGATATTACTCGGTTTATTGCGAGAGAATCTCGTTCGTTTGTCATTTCTGTCTCTAGTCTAATGGCAAAATCAGATTTCCCTGAAGAGGTTCCTCATTATAATACAATAGTAAAAGATGCACCAGAGGTATTAGCAAATGGAGGTTCTTGTATTGCCTCTCCAGACGGAGAATGGCTGGTAGCGCCTGTTATTAATAAAGAAGGTTTAATTATAGAAACTTTAGATTTTAATCGTGTTTTAGAAGAAAGACAAAACTTTGATGTTGTTGGGCATTACTCAAGACCAGATGTTACGAAATTGAATGTAAATAGAGAAAGACAAAGTACGGTATCTTATGATGATTAGGAATGAACTTGCACTAACTTCTCTAAAACCCGTTCAACTCCAAAGTTATTATTACTTTCTGTGGTGTAATTTGCAATTGCTGTAATGTCTCTATGCGCATTTTTCATAGCAAAACTGTAGGTGGCTTCTTGCAGCATTTCAATATCGTTATGATAATCTCCAAAAACCATCGTTTCTTCTTTAGAAATATTCAATAGCTTTTGAACCTCCTTCAAAGCATCACCTTTATTTGCTTTATCATCAGAAAGATCTAACCAATTTTGTCCAGAAATTTTTATTAAGTAATCTGCTGTTAAGTGTTTTATTACTGGGTAAATAAATTCTTCTGAGGATGAAAAATGATATACAGCAATTTTAAGAATTGAAGTAGTTTCAGCAATTTCAATTAAATTATCAACTATTTTAAAATTGTTATAATATTCTTGAAATAAGTTGATAAAAGTTTCGTCTTTACTCTCTATATAGGCAGTGTCTTTGGAACATAAAACAATATGCGTGTCTTTAATATTTCTTAGTACAGGAATAATGTCTGTTACTTTTTTAGTGTTTAAAGATTTTAAAAGTAAAACTTCAGCTCCTTTTTTCGCAATTGCTCCGTTTTCTGCTATAACATATATTTCGTCTTTAATGGTGGCTAATTTATTTATAATGCTGTGGTATTGGCGTCCACTAGCAGCACAAAAAAGTATGTTCTGTTTTTGTAATTTTTTAAAAAGGTCAAAGAAAAGAGCACTTACTTCACCTTTAGAATTTAGTAAGGTTCCGTCCATATCCGAAACTACTAATTTCACTTTACTTAAATCCATGAATTAAGATTTCTTAGTAGAATTACGTTCTACTAAATCTGTTTTTATAATCACAGTTTTCATTTCTTCTTTTTCCTCAGATTTATTTTCTAAACGATCAATTAATAGTTTAGCAGCAGTAGCTCCCATTTTTTCTCCATGCTGACTTACAGTAGTCATTTTGGGTTGAGAATGTCTTGCCAAAATTCCGTTAGAAAAACAAACTACAGAAAAGTTTTCAGGTACTTTAAGTCCCATTTTTTGAGCCGTTTTCATAGCTGCAATAGCAGAAGACTCGTCTGTTGCTATAACTGCATCAATATCATTTGAATTAAAAATTGGTGCTAAAATACTTTCGTATTTTTTATAATCTTCATCTATTATGTTTATAATAAGATTATTGTTTACTGGTAAACCTGCTTTCTCTAATCCTTTTAAATATCCTTGATGCCTTTTTTTACCAATCTCTAAATTACTGATGGTAGAAATAAATGCGATATTTTTACTACCAGATTTCGCTAAATATTTCACGGTTTTTGAAGCTCCTTTAAAGTCGTCTGTAATTACTTTATCACAGTGTATTGTTTCTGCAACTCTATCGAACATTACAATAGGTGTACCGTTTTCTAATATTTCATCACAATGTTTAAAATCGTTTTTTAAAACTGTTTCTTCAGCTAAAGAAAGTATAAAACCATCGATACTTCCATTAGAAAGCATTTCCATTGTTTCTACTTCTTTTGCATAAGATTCGTTTGAAATACAAGAAATTATTTTATATCCTTTTTCATTTGCAACTTTTTCAATACCGTTAAAAACCTGCGCAAAGAAGTAGTTTAACATGTTCGGAATAATAATTCCAATAGTTTTTGTCTGCCTATTTTTTAAACTAAGTGCGTTAAAGTTTGGCTTGTAGTTATTCTCTTTAGCATATTTCTGTATCTTTTCTTTTGTACTTACACTAATTTCATAGCTATCATTCAGGGCTTTAGACACTGTTGAAATAGAAACACTAAATTCTTTAGCTATGTCTTTTATAGTAAGTCTTTTCATATAAATTAAGGTATGGGTTTGCAAAATACGAAAAACTCATCAGATATGAAGAAGAACCTTGTTATTTTACAATTTCTTCAACTTTAACTGATACAAAATCTCATAAATTAAGAATGAAAATACGATTAGATATTCTATAAATACAAACCATAAATTTTCTTTCCAAGGATTGTTTGCATATGCTTGGTAGGTTAATATTATTACTAAAGACCAAATTATTGGGAATTTATATTTTGTAAAAACACATAAAATTAAAGGAGTTGCCAAGTACCAAGGATGAACAGTTGTAGCCGTAAAATAGTAAAAACACAAACCAAATAACATAGCTGTAATTAATTGAAAAAATGTTTTGTTTCGTCTAAAAAAAGTGAGGTATAATAAAAATAAAACTGACAATACTGCTGTTGTTTTTCCAATAAAAGCAATTTCATTATACCCACTAAATAGATATCCTATTTCTCTAAGTATATAGTAAAAGCTTGCATTAAATTCAAAATCTTTGAACCATAAACTGACAGAGCTAGAATAATTTCCGATGAGTTCTGGAGTATAGAAAGGAAGAAATAATAGGATTGTTATAGTCAGAATAATAATGTAAAACAGAGATAGTTTTGCAATCTTAAATAGTGAAAATTTTGATAAAATAAATTCTTTATGGCTTTCGGAGTTCCTTATTCCTGTTCCCTTATTGTCTTGATTTATAAACCATTGGAAAAATAAGGGTAAAAATAATAAGGGAATTAATTTTACAGAAACCGAGCAAGCTATTAAGATAGCAGCTAAGATCCATTGCTGTTGGTGTAATTTATAAAGCGCCCAAACTAAGAAAAATAACATAACAGGTTCGAAATGCAGATTGCCAGTCATTTCTATAATTACAAACGGATTTAAAAGATACCAAAAAATATTTTTGACAGGTAAATTTAAGCGTTCTAATAACTTTTTCCCAAAATATAGAATTCCTATATCTGCTAGAATAATTAATACTCTAAGTACAAATACAGATCCAAAAACACTCTTACTAGCAAACAAGGCAGCAATAAAAAAGCAAAATTGATTTAATGGCGGATAATTGGTATAATGGCTGCCATTCAATTCTCCCATACCATCATATAAAGTAGAAGCTTCTGCAATAGGTTGTAAGTTCAGTTGAATGAAGGTTTCTGGCAAGGATAGATAAGGGTTAAAGCCATTTAAAAGCATTCGTCCATCCCAGATAAATCGATAAAAATCTTGTGACAGGTTGGGTGTTGCAAATAAAAAAATGCAACGGAATAGTATGGCAACTATTATTAAATTTTTAAAGGAGCTGTTTTTGTTTTGCAATAATAGATAAAAACCACTAAATAGTGCAATCCATAAAAAAGAAACAATATAGAATTGAGTTCTTTCTAAAAAATAAGCAAAGAAAAAATAACAAATTACACTTAAAATAATTACTAAAAGAGTGCTATATTTTTTAAAGAAAGACATTATGCTTTTGAAAACACAGACTTAAAAAACACATAGCTAAAGCCTATAAAAAGCATAAAATGGAAAGGGAAAAGCCCGAAATCTCCACCTTGATCACCAACGATAAAAGCGCTGTACATACCAAAAATAAAATAAATTGCTAAAAGTCCTTCTAGAATAACATGTACAGAAGGTTTTGTTTTTATGTATTTATTTTTTTTCCAACCGTCTTTTAATGTTTGTATATTAAATTTGGGTGTTCTTACAAATTCACTTTTTTTACCAAAATGGCCTTCTAATACTGCAACGGTATTATGTAAAGAAAACCCCATTGCAATTGAGAAAAAAGTAAAAAAAGCACCGATGTAAATAATAAAATTTTTAAAACCACCGCCATAGGTGTTTTTGTACATATGCCAATAACATATAAAGAAAATAAGTGAGCTTATTACAAAGAAACTCATTACATAGAAGTATATTTTTAAGTGCTCATATTCATTCTTAATATACAGCATGGGTATGCTTAAAACTGCAACTAAAAAGATACACGTAAACATAGAACTGTTTAAAAGGTGCAGTAAACTATGTATTTTAGTTTTAAAAGAAACGTTTTTACTGGTAATAACACGTTTCATCATTTTTTGAAAATTCTCTGCGCCACCCTTATTCCATCTAAACTGTTGTGATCTAGCAGCACTAATAATAATCGGTAATTCTGCTGGAGTTTCTACATGTTCTAGATATTTGAACTTCCAGTTTTTTAGCTGCGCTCTGTAACTTAAATCTAAATCTTCAGTTAGTGTGTCTCCTTCCCAATTGCCAGCGTCATAAATACATTCTTTACGCCAAAGTCCAGCTGTTCCGTTAAAGTTAATAAAGTGTCCTTTACTATTTCTACCAACCTGTTCTAATGTGAAATGAGCATCTAAAGCGAAAGCTTGTATTTTTGTGAGTGTAGAATAATCTCTATTGATGTGGCCCCAGCGCGTTTGAACAACCCCAATTTCACTATCTTTAAAATACGGTACAGTTTGGAGTAACCAATCTTTTTTAGGTAAAAAATCTGCATCAAAAATAGCAATAATATTACCTTTTGCAGTTTTTAAACCTTCTTTTAAAGCACCTGCTTTAAAACCTTGTCTATTGTCTCTTCTAATATGCTGTATATCAATCCCTTTTTCTTGGATTATTTTGATATGTTTTGCTGTTGTTTCTATAGATTCATCTGTAGAATCGTCCAAAACTTGAATTTCTAATTTATCTATTGGGTATTCTAGTTTTGCAATGTTTATGAGCAAGCGCTCCATTACATACAACTCGTTGTAAACAGGTAATTGTATTGTTACAAATGGAATTTCTTCGGAATTTGAGAAATCAAATTTTTCTGAAGTATCTATTATTTTTTTTGCTTTTAAATAATTAAAGAGCAAGTTTAGCTGTGCTAATGCGTACATGAAAATGAGCAAAAGAGCCAAAGAATAAACTATGATGATGAGGTATTCTAAAACCATTATTTAAAACTGTATTTAAAGATCCAACCTAAAATTTTCACGCCCGCTAATATACTACCTTTTATGGTTCCTGAAACTTTAGAGACACCTATTCTGTTTCTATATTTCATGGGCACTTCTCTATAAGTTAATTGCTGTTTTAATGCTTTTAATTGCATTTCAACAGTCCACCCGTAAGTTGTATCTTCCATTTTAAGTGCTAACAATTTTTTATATTTTATGGCTCTAAATGGGCCTAAATCTGTGAATTTAGCATTAAACAAAAGCTTCATTAAGAAGGTGGCTAGCCAATTACCAAAAACCTGCTGCGGAGTCATAGAACCAGATTCTCTAAGTTCTTTGATGCGTGCGCCAACAACAAAATCTAAATTATCAATTAGTATTGGGTTTACTAACGTTGTTAACTGTTCTGGATAATCAGAATAATCACCGTCTAAAAAAACAACAATTTCTGGTGTTTTTTCTTTTTGTGCAATATAATCCATTCCCTTTAAACAAGCGTAACCATATCCTTTTCTATTTTCAAAAAGTACAGTTGCTCCAGCTTTTTTTGCATTTTCTGCTGTTTTATCAGTAGAATTATTGCTAATAACAATAATTTCGTCAACTATTTTAGGAATATCTCCAATAACTTTCCCTATCGAATCTTGTTCGTTAAAGGCAGGAATAATAACTTTTATTATTGGAGTCATTTTGTTAAATCATTTAGATTTTTTTATATCAAGAAACCTTATCAATTATTTCTTTTTTTTAATTAAAAAATAATAGCAAAAGTACCAATATTTATTTTCTAAATGGTGTTAGAAATTGTCTTCTTTTGATGATTTTAGATGGGTAATACTATTGTTTTTGATTTACGAAATTCATTAAATCTACATCATTTCCTAGTAAGATTTCTGTAGGATTTATTCTACCATCTTCTGGACCGTTTTCTAGCTTTAAAACACCTCTTGGGCAAACTGCAGAACAAACTCCGCAACCAACACAACTAGAACGCACAATGTTTTCACCTTTTTGTGCATAGGCTCTTACATCAATTCCTTGTTCACAATAGGTAGAGCAATTTCCGCAAGAAATGCATTGTCCGCCATTGGTAGTGATTCTAAATTTAGATTTAAACCGTTGAATAAAACCTAAATATGCGGCTAAAGGACAACCAAATCTACACCAAACTCTATTCCCAAAGATTGGATAAAAACCAGTACCAATAACACCTGCAAAAATAGACCCTATTAGAAAGCCATAAATATCTTGAATTGTTTGAGTTTTAATACCAATTACTTGATTCTCACCAGAGAAGAAAGTATACAAAGCAAAGCCAGTCATTACTAGTACAAAAATCAAAACACTGTGAATTATAATGCGTTCGAACTTCCAAGAAAGTAAGGTTTTACTTGAAAGTTGTCTGTAAGGATCTCCTAAAGTTTCTGCCAAACCACCGCAACCACATACCCAAGAGCAGTACCATCTCTTCCCAAAGAAATAGACCATTACTGGAACTACTACAACCGTTAATACAACGCCCCAAACTAAAATAAATAAACCAAAACCACCACTAGATAGTAATTCATCTAAATTCCATCTGAAGAAAAAATCATAATCTAAAGGAAACGCGTTTTTAAAATCATACCAAGGCTTTTCGAAACGCACTAAGATTTCTGGAATTAGGAATGCAAAAACAATTTGAAAAAACAATACAGACGTAGTTCTTAAAATTTGGTATTTGTTATCACGATATTTAACATACATTCTAACCGCCATAACCGTCATAACAGTACAGTATAAAAAACCATATAAAAACCATTGGCTTGCTGGATTTCCGCTTATAGAAGCACTAATTGGGTCTACTAAAAATACCCAGTTTACAATGAGGTCTGGATAAAAATAAAGTAAGATATAAAAAGTAACTAAAAAGACAAAAGCAAACCAACCAATCCAACCTCGATTAGTGGCTGCGTCTAAAAAGATTCCATCATTTTTTATTCCCGGTTTTCCTAAAAGCACAACATCAGGCACAATAAATAATAAGGCTCCAATAATGCCAAGACCAAATGTTAAAAACCACATAAGGGTTGTGTTTTCAGATGCCCAGCCTTTTCCTGCTTTTTTAGCAAGTACAAAACTTAAACTATGTGGTTTGCCATTTATTTTATATTGGTATTGTTTACCTTTCTCTTTCCAGTTTTTTTCTTTATTATATTTTTGAATAAGATTGTCATAATAAAGGTTTGAAGATTCGTATGCTTTTATAACACGTTTTGAGAATTGAAAAATATTTAAATTTTCGGACGTTACAATGGCTTCCTCTAAATTACTTTTTATAACCGCACTCTTATAATTCTTTTCTTTTATGAAAGTATCTAAATCTGACTGATTTAAACTGAAAGAACCTGTAAAAATTATACCTACAAAAATAGTTAACCCTAATAGAAAAATTATTAAACCTGATTGTTTTATTACTTTCATACTCTATGCTTTGCTAAAAATGCGTTTCCAACTTTTCTTTTTTGTTTGAATACTAGTATTGTTTTCTTTATTAAATTTTTCTACAATTTCAGATTCATATAATTTGTAAAACTCAGGATCAAAATTAGCATCTGCTAAATGTTCTAACACGTGATCTATTGTTTGATTTTCTGTTAGCCACTTGTTGAAAATATCGTGACGCATTCTTATTCCAAATGTATTTATTCCTAAAAACTGGTTTGTGTTTTTATCAAAGGAAATGGTAATGCATTTTTGTTCTTTTGAATGTTGCCACTGAAAATAAGTTTCGTTTTCTTTTTTACCTATTTCACTAAAAACCCAACCATATGTTTGGTATTCAATATCTAGAAACTTCGCAGAATTAAACCAATGTCCTGGTTTGTATTCGGTTTTATTGCTACAAATAGTTTGTGCTAAGGTTTCTCCCATCATCCGCCCAGTATACCAAACAGCCTCTATGTTTCTTCGCTGTCCAATTGCCTTATGTTGTTCTGCACAATCCCCAATAGCATAAATATCTTTAATATTTGTTTCTAAAAATCGGTTCACTTTTACGCCTCTTCCTAGTTCTATTCCAGACTCTTTCAGGAAATCAATATTTGGCGTAACCCCGGCCGTTAACCCAACCACATTACAGAAAATTTCTTCACCTGTTTCTTCAATAATAACAGATTTTACACGTCCGTTTTCATCAGATTTAATCTCTTTTAAATTTGTGTTTAGACGCAAATCTATATGGTGTTCTTTAATGTGGTTATTTATCATTTCAGATTCTTGTGCCGGTAAAACTCCATTCCAAAAGCTGTCTTCCCGTACTAAAAAAGTAACAGGAATTTTTCTACTTCTTAGCATTTCTGCCAATTCTATTCCTATTAAACCACCACCGACAATTACAGCGCTATTACACGCTTTATTATCTGGCGCATACTTTTCTAATTTTTCTAAATCTTGTTTATGATACATGCCCATAACTCCGTCTAAATCTTGTCCAGGCCAGCCAAATTTATTAGGTTTAGAACCTGTTGCAATAATTAGTTTATCAAAAGAAAGTATTTCTCCATTTCTAAATTCTAGCTGTTTTTTATGAGGAAGTATATTACTAACAAAACCCTGTTTTAATAGGATATTGTTCTTCTCCCAAAACCAATTTTCATAAGGTTGGGTATGCTCAAATTTCATGTGTCCCATGTAAACATACATAAGTGCGGTTCTAGAGAAAAAATATTTTGATTCCGCAGAGACGATAGTTATTTTTTTATTGGAATTCTTTCGAATATGCCTTGCAGCAGTTACTCCTGAGATTCCGTTACCAATAATTACAATATGTTCCATGGTCTAACTTGTTCTTATTATGTCGCTGGTCAAGTTAAGAACTTAATTGGGAATCTCTAATTTATTTAAATTTAGAATCATTATAAATAATTCTTAAATGGCTCTCTTCTGAATGCATCATAAAAAGGAGAAAATAGCTTTATTATATTTTGAAGTCTAACGCAGTATATTTTAACAAAAAGAACTATTTTTATACACATCTATGAAAATAATTAAACTCTTTTTTTTACTAATAATTACGCTGACTTTTTCATGTAAAAGTCAGACAAAAAAAGTAAATGGAGTTAGTTTTGTAGCCTCTAGAGATTCTATAAGTAAGCAAGGTGTCAAACCAGTATTAAAGTCTCAAAGCAATTATGTAGCGCTAATGCCTTATGGCTTTATAAAAGAATTAGCAACACCTGAAATAAAGTACAATACAGACAGGCAGTGGTTTGGAGAAACTAAAAATGGTTTATTGCAGTACGCAAAAATTTTTCAGAAAGAGAATATACATATTATGGTGAAACCACATATCTGGGTTTGGAAAGGTGAGTTTACAGGAAATATAAAAATGAGTTCTGAAGAAAGCTGGAAAATTCTAGAAAAATCATACAGACAGTATATCTTATCCTATGCAAAAGCTGCGGAAGAATTGAATGCAGCTTTATTTTGTATTGGTACAGAATTAGAACAATTTGTTACAAATAGACCTAAATATTGGAAAAAACTAATTTTAGAAATCAGGAAAGTATATAAAGGAAAGTTAACCTATGCTGCAAATTGGGATGAGTATCATCTTCATGATTTCTGGAATGATTTAGATTTCATAGGTATTGATGCTTATTTTCCTTTAAGTGAAAAAAAATCACCTACAATAGCAGAGTATGAGTTGGGTTGGAAATCGCACAAAGCTGCAATTTTAAAAGTTCAACAACAATTTAATAAACCCATTTTATTTACAGAATTTGGTTATCGAAGTGTAGATTTTAATGGTAAAAAACCGTGGGATTCTAAGCGATTAAAAGGTGCTGTAAATTTAGAAGCTCAAGCAAACGCTTTGCAAGCAATACACAACCAATTTTGGAAAGAAGAATGGTTTGCTGGTGGTTTTATTTGGAAATGGTTTCATAGTCATGACAAGGTTGGTGGAGAAAAAAACAATAGATTTACACCTCAAAATAAACCTGCAGAAGAATTAATTAGAAAATTATATGGATTTTAAAAAAATAGTATTCTTTCTTACTTGTATTTCAATTTTATCTTGTTCACAAGATACAGATATTTCTGTAGCTAGAAATTTACAAGAATATATGAATGAAAATTTAAACGTTGAAGAAAATGCAGTTTTTGCTTGTGCAGCAAATGCATCGTCAAATACTAGTTTAACATATATTTTCTATTATCCTGAAGCAGGTGCTTCAGATATAAGATATTATGAACTAACAGAAACTTCTTTAGATAAAGACAATTTTATAAATTATAGAAGAGAAAGTCTAGAAAGTGAAATGACTTTTGGTAATAAGTTAGGGCGTTTCTCTAGATCTGGGAGCTCTGAAAACTGGTGTTTAGTAACCTATAAGATTAATGGAGTATTACGAATTTCTGACCCAATTAAATTAAATAATACTTCTAAAGCCACTGCATACTCTAATGATGTTCTGATAAACTATAAAACAACTCTAGAACCTAATTTCACCTGGGAAGACACTATAACAGACGAAAGTGTTAATTATTTTCAAATACTTACAGACGAAGCACAAGATTTTATTTCAGGCACTTATACAGAAGATACATTCTTTCAATATTATGATGAAACAAATGTTACCTTAAATATAAACGATACAACTCCGCCAGAATTGGTAGCAGACGAAATCTATAATTTTACAACGTTCGGTATCGGTGAAGATAATTGGGTAAATATTATAATAGAAGAGCAGTTTATTCCATTAAATTTAAAGGAATATGTAGCTTTAAATTCTGAAAGGGAATTAGATACTTTATTAGCTTTTGCAGGAAATGCAAATGGTAATAAACAAGAAACATATATCTATTTTTATCCTATTGAAGGTGCGTATGAATACCGATATTATGAAACTGAAAACGCAATGGCAGATCCAACAGAATTCGCAAATTATAAAAGAAGAAATCTTTCACATATTCCAAAGTTTGGAGGTGAAATAAGACGTTTTTCAAATACTTCTTCAGATGAGTTATGGTGTTTGGTAACGTACCTCACAGGCGGTAAATTACATATATCACCGGCAATAAAAACAAAAAATTTAACAAGAACTACAGTTTGGTCTACGGATATTAATCCTACATATCCAGAAGTTTTAAAACCAGTTTTTACTTGGTCAGATACCAGTTTTGCTGAAAGTGAACAATATTTTCAAGTTTTTACACAAAATGATGATGTTTTTCTTTCGGGAACTTTTACTACTGAAACTAAATTTCAATATTATAATGAATCGAATGTAGTTGGTAAAATTCATACAGATACACCACCTAGTTTAGTTATAGATGATATTTATAAATTCTACTTATACGGTTTAAGTGTTGATAATTGGGTGAATTTAGTAATTCAGAAATCATTTATAGCAGAGTAAATATGAAAGTATTTGTAGAAAAATTAGCTTCTTAATATTTGAGAAAAATTATGACGAAAAGAACATTTGTAATTGGGGACATTCACGGAGGTTTAAAAGCATTACTTCAAGTTTTAAATAAGTTAGAAGTAAAAGAAAAAGATACGCTAATTTTTGTGGGAGATTATGTAGACGGTTGGAGTGAAGCCGCACAAGTAATTCAGTTTTTAATTGAGTTGTCAGAAAAAGTAAATTGTATTTTTATCAAAGGAAATCATGATGTTTGGTGCGAGAATTGGTTAAAGACAGCCGTTGTTAAGCCTTTGTGGTATCTACATGGGGGCAAAGAAACTATAGATAGTTATGATGTTTTTTCAGAGGAAGATAAAAAAGAGCATTTAAGTTTTTTTGAAAATATGCCATTGTACCATTTAGATGAGGAGAATAGATTGTTTTTACATGCTGGTTTTACTTCGGTTCATGGAGTTGAAAAAGAAATCTTTACAGAAAATTTTTACTTTGACAGAACTTTATGGGAATTGGCATTAGCAATGAATAAAAATATGGACAAAGATGCTATTCATTTTCCAAAAAGATTACAACATTATAGTGAAATTTATATAGGGCATACACCAACAACTAATTATGGAGAGACTAAGCCTATGAATGCATTTAATGTATGGAATATAGATACAGGAGCTGCATTCAAGGGAAAAATTACAGGTATTAATATTGATACAAAAAGATATTTTCAAAGTGATAATTTACCAGATTTATACCCAAATGAGAAGGGTAGAAATAAGTAATTTGTTTTTCTTGCAGTAGAAATTGGTATTTAAATTACCTTAATAACTCCTTTAAACAAGGCAATCATCTTAGGTTCTGCTTTCCCAGCAATGGCAATAATTTCTGATATATTTACAGGTTGCAAGTTTTTAGGGTCGCATTCATCCGTTAAAACAGAAATAGCGGCACATGGCAGGTTAAGTTGTTTTGCAACAATTACTTCTGGCACAGTACTCATGCCAACAGCATCTGTTTCTAAAACTTGTAACATCCTATATTCTGCTCTTGTTTCTAATTGTGGACCTAAAACACTTGTATAGGTTCCTTGATGTAATAAAATATTCTGAGCCTTTGCGATGGCAATAATCTTTGTATTTAATGCTGCTGAATAGGGTGCTAGCATATCTGCAAAAATATTTCCAAAACTATTTGCTCCTTGAAACGCTAAAGGAGAACTTCCTTGTAAATTAATATGATCTTCAATTAGCATTAAATCTCCCTTTTTATAATTGAGGTTTATGGCGCCTGCAGCATTCGAAATTAGTAAGTTTTTAATACCTAAACCGTGCATTGCTCTAATCCCATAGGTAACTTCCCAAGGATTGTATCCTTCATATAAGTGAAAACGGCCCGCCATTACGATTACCTTTTTGCCGGATAAAGAACCATAAATTAATTTTCCAGAATGAAACTCTACAGTTGCTAATGGAAAATTTGGAATGTCTGAATATGCAATTTCTTTTTCTATTGAAATTTCAGCAATAAGTTTTCCCAAGCCAGTTCCTAGAACAATACCTATTTCAGGACTTGTAATTCCGTTTGACTTTAAAAAATCAATAGTTTCTTTTAATTGTTGTTTTTTCATTGCTACTAAATTTATCTACCTGCATTAAAAGGAATAGCCTTTATTTTAAAAATATTTGAAAAGCAGGATGGTGTTCAATATCCTCAAAAACGTCTACGTCATTTAATTCCCCCAACAAAAATACCTTTTTATCTTTTAAGTCTTCTAAAGTATCTTTTCTAACCGTTTCTGTACCCCAGTCTTTATTTTTAAACACCTTTTCTTCAAGTGAATTCATTCCCAATAAGTAATAACCACCATCTTCTGCTGGCCCAATTACAACCTCATTGTTTTCTAATGCTATAAAAGCATTTTCAATAGTTTCGGCGGTTATATCGTAAAGGTCACTTCCAATAATCATTACTTTTTCATAACCCGCTTTAAATCCGTTTTTAAAGGCATGTAACATTCGAATGCCTAAATCTTCGCCAACTTGTTGGTGCTTTTGAAAGATACTTGCATCCCAAATATCATTTTCTCTAACTTTAACCGAATAGTAAACGGCTTTGTCTGCAGATACTTTAACCGAAATATCTCGCGTTCTCTCTAATAAAAAGATGTAAATTTTTAACGCAGTTGCATTACCAACAGTTTTTGCTAAACGTGTTTTTACTTTTCCTAATTCTGGATTTCTAGTAAATACTAATAATAGATTTTTAGGCATATACTTTCTCTATTTTTATTAACAGCAGCCACCACCATCATAATGAAAAGTAGACTCAGAAAAAAATATGTCGTCTCTTCCTAAAGCTTGCAAAGCAGCTGTTGTTTTATCACAAATAGCTAAAGGTTGGTTTTTCAACAAAGTATGTCCTAGTCCATCATCAAAATAATCTTCTTCCCCAAAATAAATAGCAGCTCTTCCTGTAAAAATACAAGGGCCGTCTGCAGGCATTGGATCTTTAATTGCAGCAATTTCTATAGATTCTATATAAATTAGCTCATCTGTTGGGTAATTCTTAGGGTCTAAAATTCTGTAGGGTTTTCTTGCCCTAATTTCAATGGTTCCAAAACCAACGTCAGTTAATGCTTTTACATAATCGGCAATAGATAAACTTCCACTCAAACACAAAGCACGCAAACGTTCGTCATTTCTTAACTCGTCGTTCATAGGTTGTTCACAAGTAGGATCACTCATTACTAATTTTCCGTGAGGTTTTAATACTCGGTACATTTCTTCAATAGCCTTTTTTAAATCGTCAGATTTAAAGATATTGAATAAGCAATTCTGTGCAGCAACATCTATAGAGTTATCTTCTACAGGTAAGTCCATAGCGTCACCTTTACGCAAATCAATAAAGTTACTTTCAAACCAATCGTTTTGTTCTTCGGCAATTTTAAAGTTCTTTCGAGAAGCTTCTAACATTTCGTCCACAACATCCAAGCCAATGACACCTCCTTTGTTTCTGTTGAAATAAGCAAATTGTAACAATTCCATACCACCTCCAACACCAACATATAGCATTTTAGGATTGTTGGTTAAATCTCTTGCATGCACGGTAGAGCCACAACCGTAATTCATTTCTTGCATGATTCTTGGAATTTTTAATCCTGGTAACTCCCAAATAGGATTGGTAGTGCAGCACAAACCAACATCTGGCGTTAATGCAGCTTCTTTATATACATTGTGTGTAGTTTCTAAATAACTCATATTTTTATTTTTTGACAATGGGTTTAAAACCCATGTTTATTATGCTACAACTCCTTGGCAACTGCTTCCAGCGCCAGCGGTGCAACCATAACAATGTTGATTGATGATAATATCTCTATCTTGTAATAATTCTTCATTATAATTAGAGATATGTTTCACTTTACTAGCTACTTTTAAATTTAACATTTGATTAAAATCACAATCATACAACCAGCCTTCCCAACTTATAGAGATGGTATTTGTACACATTACGTTCTCTACAGCGGCAGGGTTATAAGCATCTAGAAGTGAATGCATATAATCTTCGTAATTATCTGATGCAATTAAAAAGTCTAAAAAACGACTAATTGGTAAATTTGTAATTGCAAAAAGGCTATGGAAATTAATATCAAAGTCGTTTTTTAATGCTTTTTTGAAATCATTTTCCAGCGCTTGCTGATCTCCAGGTAAAAAGGCACCAGAAGGATTATAGACTAAATCTAATTTTAAATTTGAACCTGCTAAACCATAACCAACAGCGTTTAATTCTTGTAAAGCTTTAATAGATTTATCAAAAACACCATCTCCACGTTGCTTATCAGTTTTTCCACGCGTCCAATGAGGCATGGAGGAAACTACGTGAACTCCATGTTTTTTAAAGAATTCTGGTAAATCGTGGTATTTTTTATTTGCACGAATAATTGTTAAGTTAGAGCGTACGATAAAATCTTTTATACCTGCTTTTGCAGCTTCTTCTACAAACCATCTGAAGTTAGGATTCATTTCAGGAGCTCCTCCGGTTAAATCTAAGGTATGTGCTTCTGTTTTTTTTATAACTTCTAAACACTGCTTCATGGTTTCTTTAGTCATTATTTCTTTGCGATCAGGACCTGCATCTACGTGGCAATGTGAACAAACTTGATTGCACATATAGCCTAAGTTTATTTGTAAAATCTCTAATTTCTTTGGACGTAAAGGGAATTGGTTGGTTTCCTTAATTTTTGCAGCAAACGTGGGTAATTCTCCAGTAGCAAAAATGCCACTAGAAAGAATTTCCATTTGACGTGCTGTATTTGCAATGTCGTTATTTCTTGCTTTTAATGATTTTTTCATGCTGAATTTGCTTGTGCTGAATTTATTTCAGTATTTTCAGTATCTTTTTTTAAAATTTCTAACTTTATTTAATGTTTTTCTTTTCTACTTTCTATAGGAACTCATTTTATTGTATGAACTTTTTTCTAAGCTAACAAAAGTGTTTTTTATATGTATAGTAACTTCAGATGTAGTAGTTTCTGAAATTAAAAAATAGATTCTCGCTTTCGAGAGGATATGTGGGGCATAAAAAATTGCTAAAAAGCGATTTTGGTTTTCTGCTTACATTTCTAGCTTATCTACTTTATTCATCATTTGAACTCCATGAACCAATGTTGCACCACTTTTAATAGCTGCACCTACATGTATTGCTTCCATCATTTGTTCTTTGGTAACGCCGCGTTGCAAACTGTCCTTTGTATAGGCATCTATGCAATATGGGCATTGTTCTGTATGTGCGACAGCTAAAGCAATTAAAGATTTTTCACGAGCAGTTAAAGCTCCTTCTTCAAAAACTTTACCGTAATAATCGAAGAATTTGGTACCTAATTCTTCACTCCACTCTGTTATTTTTCCGAATTTTCTTAAATCTCCAGAATCGTAATATGGTTTAGACATTTTAAATATTTTAGCTATGATGTAATGAATGTGAAAGATAATAATTTATTTTCCGTTCAAACTCAAATCGTATTTCAAATATGAAGTTTTAGAATACTTATTTAAGTGGACTATTAAAGTAGCATTTTTTTCATTGGATATAATTTAGAATTTTTTAGACGGTTTTTTTACAGTTTGATTACAACAAATAGTCTTATTTTATTTTGAATTTGATATGTACTAATGACTAATTGATTATTTTCGCAGCTTATAGTAAAATGATTCAACTAAATAACTACCAAATAGAACATAAATGAAAGCATATATTTTTCCTGGTCAAGGAGCGCAATTTACAGGAATGGGTTTAGATTTATACGAGAAATCTTCTTTAGCGCAAAAATACTTTGAAAAAGCAAATGATATTTTAGGTTTTTCTATTACAGATATTATGTTTGAAGGAACTGCAGAACAGTTAAAAGAAACAAAAGTTACACAGCCTGCAATTTTTTTGCATTCAGTTATTTTAGCAAAGGTTTTAGGTGATGGCTTTAAACCAGAAATGGTAGCAGGACATTCTTTAGGTGAATTGTCTGCATTGGTTGCAAATGGAGTTTTAACCTTTGAAGACGGACTAAAATTAGTTTTTAAACGTGCTTTGGCAATGCAAAAAGCTTGCGAAATTGCGCCTTCTACTATGGCTGCTGTTTTAGGTCTTGAAGATGCAATTGTTGAAGACACCTGTTCGGAAATAAAGGGTGTAGTAGTTGCGGCGAATTACAACTGTCCAGGACAATTGGTAATTTCTGGTGAAATTGCTGCAGTTGAAAAAGCGTGCAAAGTATTAAGTGAAAAAGGAGCAAGAAGAGCCTTGTTATTGCCAGTTGGTGGAGCATTTCACTCACCAATGATGGAGCCCGCAAGAGCCGAGTTAGCTGCTGCTATTGAAGCAACAACGTTTAGTAATCCTACTTGTCCAGTGTATCAAAATGTTTCAGCATGTGCGGTTACATCTCCTAGTGAAATTAAGAAAAATTTAATGATTCAGTTAACTGCTCCTGTAAGATGGACGCAGTCCATACAAGCAATGATTGCTGATGGTGGAACTGAATTTATAGAAGTTGGACCTGGTAAAGTATTGCAAGGGTTAATGCGTAAAATAGATAGAAGTGTTGCTGCTAGTGGGGCAGTTTTTGTTTCGTAAAGAGAAACTAGATGTATATTAAAAGCCCCAATCTCAAATTTGAAATTGGGACTTTTAAAAAATCAAAATCTTATGAATTCATAAGAATCAGTTCTTTGTTCTTGTTGCTCATAGCGAAGCAATCTTAGTTCTTTATTTGCTCTTGTCTTTTATTTAATAAAATTGGTATTCCGTATCCCAATTCTTTCATTCTTTCTAGTTGTGTTTCTGCATCGCCAACAACCAGCCAAATCATTTTATTAGGATTTATATATTTGTTAGCTAGGGCTGTAATCCGTTTTTTGGTCATATTGTTTACCACTTTTTCTCTATCTTTTACATACGTTGTTTTTAAGTCATAATTACTAATATTAGACAACATTCTTAATTTTGCGCGAGGAGTTTCAAAGGCCCTTGCATTACTTTTAATTAAGAAACTTTTAGTAGTTTCTAAATCTTTATCAGAAAAAGTAGTTGGATATTCTTTTAGTATTTTCTGAACTGCTTGCGCAGATTCTAGGGTTACATTAGAACGAACTCCGCTAGAAATTGTAAAAGTTCCTTTTGCTTTTGTGCCAGAAAAACCAGATCGAATACCATACGTATATCCTTTTCCTTCCCTTAACTCTTGTGTTAAGCGAGAGGCAAATCCACCACCACCAAGAATATAGTTCATTACTGTAGCGGCATAAAAATCTTCATCTGTTGCAGCCAAAGCAGGTGCGCCAAATTGTAAAATAGATTGTTTCGCATTTGGAATATCGTAAAAATATACGGCGGGTTTTGTGGGTGCTTCAATTGTTTTATATTCAGGAATTACAACTGTTTTTGCTTTCCAGTTTGTGTTTAAGCTTGTTAATGAGGTAGTTATTTGTTCTTTAGAAATAGCTCCAACTACCAGCATTTTCGATACAGAAGGAGATATGTAGTTGTTGTAATAGGTTTTAATATCTTCTAAAGTGATCATTTCAACAGAGGTTATGCTACCTAAAATATTTTTAGACAGTATATTTTCTTTGCCGTAAATTAATTCATTGTATGCATTTCTTGCGACTGCATTTGGATTTGCTTCTTGCTGGCGCAAACTAGCAATGGTTGCTTTTTTTAGCAGGTCGAATTCTTTTTCGTCAAACCGAGGTTCTAACAACATTTCTTGTGCTAAAGCCAATGTTTTTTTATAGTTTTTAGCTAAGGTTGTCCCTGAAATGGTAATACTTTCTTTGTCCGAATAGCTATAGATTGAAGCACCTAATTCTTGAATTACTTCTTCTAATTCTTTAACGGTTTTATTCTTAGTTCCTTTATTTAATAAATTTGCAGTTAAGTTAGCAACGCCTAATTTATCCATAGACTCTAATAATTGGCCGCCATCTATGGTAAAGTTAAAACGGACTAATGGCACTTCATTATTCTCAATTCCGTAGATTTTTAAACCATTTTCTAAGGTGCTTTCATATACTTTTGGGACTGCTAAAGTAGGAGTTTCGCCATATTTTGGAGCAATACTTCTGTCAAATGAGGAAGGCGTTTTTTGATAGGTAGCTGCAATTTTAGAATCAAAACTCTCTTCTGCACCATTTACAATTTTCTCTTCCACAACGTTTGCTAGTACAGCACCTTTTAATGCTAAATTCGCACTGTTTTTAGGTACAAAACTAGTAGCTATGTAATTTTTGTCTTTAATGTAGGTATTGTAAACACGTATTACATCTGATGTAGTTACGGCTAAAGTTCTTTTAATATCTTCGGTTACAAAACCAGGATTTCCTAAATAGGTGTTGTAAGATGCTAAATTGGTTCCTTTACCGATAACACTAGATAAACTGCCATAAAACTGCGTTTCTTGGCCTGCTTTAATTCTATTTAAATCTTTTTCTGAAATTCCTTTAGCTTCAAAGTTTGAAAATCCTTTTTCAATTCCTGCTTTTATCGCGTTTAATTTTTTGCCATTAAAAGCTCTTACATAAATTTGTACCTCTCCTGCCAATTCCGAATTGTTATTGTACATGCCCGTGTAAGAAGTTAGTTTTAAATCATCAACTAAAACTTTATTTAAAGGGGCAGATTTTCCAGTTGTTAAGTATTCAGACAGCACGTCTAATGCATAAGCATCTGGATGATATGCTTCAACTGTGGGCCACACCATCGTTAATTGCGGCACTCTTGCAAAATTATCTTCATAATACAAGAATTTTGTTTCTTTTACAAAACCAGGTCTTTTTTCTAGTGGGGTAATTTCTTTTGTTCCTTTCGGAATTTCATCAAAATAGGTGTGTACCCATTTAGTTGCTTGTTCAATATCGAGGTCTCCAGATAAAACTAAAGTAGCATTGTTGGGTACATACCATTTTTGGTAAAAGTTTTTTACATCTTGTAAAGTGGCATTTTGCAAATCCTCTAATGAACCAATTACTTGCCAATTGTATGGATGGTCTTTAGGGTACAGGTTTTTACCAATTACATATTGGTTGTGACCATAAGGCCTGTTGTCTACGCCTTGTCTCTTTTCATTTTTAACAACTTGTTTTTCTTTTGCTAAAACAGATGCTGTTACCGTGTTTATAAAGTATCCTAATTTATCTGCTTCCGCCCAGATCATTTTTTCTAACGCATCTTTTGGTACTGTCTGCAGGTAGTTTGTTCGGTCTCTAGAGGTAGAGCCATTTGCACCTGAGCCACCAATTTTTGCACTCATTTTATCTAAGCCACCTTTTCCTAAATTTTCTGATTCTAAGAATAACAAATGTTCAAATAAATGTGCAAAACCTGTTCTACCTTCAATTTCTCTAGCAGAGCCTACATGTACCATTAATTCTACTGCAACTATTGGGTCAGACTTATCTACATGAAAAATAACATCTAGTCCGTTAGCTAATTCAATTTTTTTATAATTGATGCTTAATTCTGATGTTTTTTCTTCGGAAGAAGTGTTGCAAGCAATAAAACTTGTAATTGCTAAAAAAGCAATGCATATTTTTTTCATTTTAGTTTCATTTTTAAGAATTTAAAATTACTAAAATGAGTATAAAAATGTAGGGTGTACTTTGTTAAATATTAACCAAAAAAAATCCCAAATTTAAATTTGGGATTTTTTAAGTATTATTTTGCTAAAACACAGTCTTCACAATCTTTAATTTCACCATAATACGTTTTTCTGTATTTATGTATTGTGTTTAAAG
>OBNL01000010.1_pt1 | contig 34953 bp, 36 predicted proteins | sample 1498671 | NCBI WGS metagenome assembly OBNL01 (sample SAMEA3275562, study PRJEB22092) | marine metagenome | biome: ENVO:00000447; feature: ENVO:00002042; material: ENVO:00002010 | collected 2014-06-21T14:30:00+00 | depth 2 m
ATAACACGAAACAAATAATTAATAAAACAGGAAACTTCTCGCTTCTAAGAAAATAAGATGCTGAAAAAAAGTCGACTACTCAACCCATTATTAATATTTTTTGTAATATTAAATTCCTTTTCGCAAAGAGAAACGGAGCACTGGTATTTTGGTAATAAAGCAGCCATAAAATTTATCGACAACCAAAGGCCTGCTGTGCTATTAAACAGCATTATGAATACACCATATGGTAGTGCAACAATTTCTGATAAAAATGGTAATTTATTGTTTTATACTTCTGGTGCTACTGTCTTTAATGCAAACCATTCAACAATGAAAAATGGTGCACTCTTAGCGAGTGATAACGAAGTATTACAAACGTCTATTATAATTCCAAAACCTGGCAGTCCAAATATTTATTACCTAATTACACTTAAAGATAAAAATGATCCACCACCAATTGGAGACTTTATTGAACCTGGTTTGTATTTTTCTGTTATAGATATAAATAAAAATGGTGGATTAGGTGAGGTCACCAAAAAAAACTTAACTATTACTGATTTAGTTTCAGAAAAACTAACTGCTGTGCATGCAAAAGATGGTAAAAGTATTTGGTTAATAGCTTTTGGAAAACAATCAACAACGAGTACTGCATTCGATACCTTTTACAGTTTTAAAATTGATGAAAGTGGAGTAAATACAACACCTGTTACATCAACTATCTCTGCTACTATTTTAAATAACCAAGGAGCTTTAAAAGCTTCGCCTAACGGTTCCTTTTTACTTTTATCTAATTATACCAATGCGATTTTAACTGATTTTGATGCCGAAACAGGTAAGGTGAGTAGCTACGATTATTTAAAAATTTCACAAACTATTGGTGCACCACCAAAAGCGCATGGAGTTGAATTCTCTAAAGACTCTAAATATGCATATGTAGAAACCATTAATGCTGGAGAAAATATAATTTTACAATATAACACAGCCAAAATAGATGATATACAAGAAGTCCATATTTCTAATAGAGGAGAAAGCTATATGCAGCTTGCAAAAGACGGAAATATCTATGTAACTTCGGAAGGTTATTTAAGTAAAGTAACACCTCCAAAAAGTAGTGATGAAACAGTAGCTTCATTTTTTGAAAATACAATTGATTTAAATGGAAAAAAATCAATACTAGGGTTGCCAAACTTTATTCAATCTTATTTTAGAACTAGAATACTGTCAGAAAATGGATGTCTCGATACAAAAACATCATTTGAAATAGATACCTATGCAACTATTACTGCAGCAGAATGGGATTTTGGAGATGGTACACCTATTTCCACAGAAATAAAATCAGAACATACATATACTAGTGCTGGTAATTATACTGTTTCTTGCACAATTACTGTAAATAGTAGAGAAATTAAGGTGTTCAAAAACATAGAAATTTATACACCAAGTGCTTATGAAATTGGTCTTAACGAAATAATTCAATGTGATATTGATAATGACGGAACAGATTTTTTTAATTTGACAGTTGTTGAAGATGAAATTACACCTTTCAAATTAATAAATGGAATCACCTATCACAAAAGCTTTACTGATGCACAGAATAATAATGAAATAAGTACTCCTGAAAATTATGAAAATACAGGTAGAAATGAAATTTTTATTAAAATCTACAACATGAACGGATGTGCTACAATTAAAAGTTTCTTTGTTGAGTCAGTTTTTGTTAAATTAGAAGAGATAGAAGATTTTTATACTTGTAGTATTTCAAATGAAAATGATATTGAAAATCTTGGGAACTTTAATTTAAATCTTAAAAAACCTGATATTAGAACAAAGAACTCTTTAAATACAACTGATAAGATAAGGTTTTACCCAGATGCACTAAGCGCACAACTTACCACGGGAGAATTAAACGGAGAACTTATATCTAAATCTACTGTAATTTGGGTTCGTGTAGATACTTCTATCGGTTGTGGTGGTATAGAACCTTTTAATTTAAAAGTAAATCAGCTTCCAAAAACAAATAATATTAGTAAGATCTATACCATTTGCTACAAACCAAGTTTAAAACCTCCTGTAATTATTTCTGCTGATGCCAGTAATGAACGTTTTGAATGGAAGGATAATTTAGGAAATATCCAAAGTACAGATCAAAATTTTATATTAAATACATTAGGTGAATATTCTTTAACTGTGTTTAAAACAGAAAACAATATAGAATGTAGCAATACCAAAATATTTTCAGTTATAAATCCATCACCACCAATATTTTCTAATATTTTAGTAGATACTGAAGATGAAACAAATAATATAGTAGCTGTTACGGTATCTGGAAATAGTTCCTATGAGTTCTCTTTAAATAATATAAATTTCTTTAGTAATGGAACTTCTTATACTTTTACTCAGGTAACGCCTGGCCTAAGAACAATCTATGTGAGAGATATTAATTCATGTGAAAATCCTATCCAAAAAACAGCTTCTGTATTAGGAGTTAAAAGTTTTTTTACACCTAATGATGATGACAAAAATGATTTCTGGAATATTAGAGGTTTAGATGCAGAATTCTATAAAGCTATTCAAATTAAAATATACAATCGCTTTGGTACAATTATAGGAAGTATAGATGATTTTGATAGTGAGGGATGGGATGGTACCTTTAATGGGAAATTACAAATTTCTAACACCTATTGGTATAAGGCAGAAATAATAGACATAAACGATAACATCATAAAAAAAATTGGATATTTTAGTCTCATAAGAAAATAAGATTACAATTAGTATCCGTATTTTTACAGTATGGAATTTAAGTTAGTATCAGAATTTTCTCCAACAGGAGATCAGCCACAAGCAATAAAAGAACTTTCTGATGGTATTGTTGATGGCGAGAAATTTCAAACCCTTTTAGGAGTAACAGGATCTGGTAAAACATTTACCGTAGCAAATGTTGTAAAAGAGGTTAAAAAGCCAACCTTAGTTTTAGCACATAATAAAACTTTAGCGGCGCAATTGTATTCAGAATTTAAACAGTTTTTTCCAGAAAATGCTGTGGAATATTTTGTTTCTTATTATGATTACTATCAGCCAGAAGCATATATTCCAGTTACAGGAACCTACATAGAAAAAGATTTATCTATCAATGAAGACATAGAAAGATTGCGTTTAAGCACTACTTCTTCTCTACTCTCTGGGAGAAGGGACGTTTTAGTAGTGGCTTCTGTTTCTTGTTTATATGGTATTGGAAATCCTACAGAATTTAAAAAAAATGTAATTCCCGTTACAGTAGGCCAATTACTTTCTAGAACAAAATTCCTACATCAACTAGTACAAAGTTTATACTCTAGAACTGAGCATGAGATAAAGAGTGGAACTTTTAAGGTAAAGGGTGATGTAGTAACAATTTATCCTTCTTATGGCGATAATGGGTATCGAATTCATTTTTTTGGTGATGAAATAGAAGAAATAGAATTATTCGATTTAGAAAGTAATAATGTGATAAATACCTTTGAAGAATTAAGTATTTATCCTGCAAATTTATTTGTTACTTCTCCAGATGTTTTACAAAATGCCATACATCAGATTCAAGAAGATATGATGAAACAGGTAGATTTTTTCAATGAAATTGGAAAACACTTAGAGGCAAAAAGAATTAAAGAACGTACAGAATTCGATTTAGAAATGATTCGTGAATTAGGCTATTGTTCTGGTATTGAAAACTACTCAAGATATTTAGATGGCAGAGAACCCGGAACAAGACCTTTCTGTTTGTTAGATTACTTTCCTAATGATTATCTAATGATTATTGATGAAAGTCATGTTACTGTGCCTCAAACACACGCAATGTACGGTGGTGACAGAAGTAGAAAAGAAAATTTAGTAGAATACGGATTCCGATTGCCTGCTGCGATGGATAATAGACCTTTAAAATTTGATGAATTTGAAGCCATTCAAAATCAGACTATATTTGTCTCCGCAACGCCCGCAGATTACGAACTTCAAAAAACAGAAGGTGTCTTTGTAGAACAAATTATTAGACCAACGGGTTTACTAGACCCTATAATTGAAGTAAGACCCAGTTTAAATCAGATAGATGATTTAATTGAAGAAATACAAATTAGAGTAGAAAAAAACGAGCGTACGCTGGTTACTACACTTACTAAAAGAATGGCAGAAGAATTAACAAAATATCTTGCAAGAGTAGACATCCGGTGCAGATATATACATTCTGATGTAGATACTTTAGAACGTGTAGAGATTATGCAAGACTTGCGCAAAGGCTTGTTTGATGTTTTAATTGGTGTAAATTTATTACGTGAGGGGTTAGATTTACCTGAAGTCTCTTTAGTTGCAATTTTAGACGCAGATAAAGAAGGTTTTTTAAGAAATGTAAAATCATTAACGCAAACGATTGGTAGGGCTGCTAGAAATGTAAATGGGCGTGCAATTTTATATGCAGATAAGATGACTAAAAGCATGGAAAAGACCATAGAAGAAACCGACAGAAGAAGAGATAAACAAATTGCATACAATACAAAGCATAACATTACACCCACTCAAATTAATAAAAAAATAGATGACACTTTAACAAAATCGGCAGTTTCAAGTTATCATTATGACAATGCAAAACAAGTGGCAGCCGAACAAGATTTACAATATTTACCAAAAGAAGAAATAGAAAAACGCATAAGAGAAAAACGCAAACATATGGAAGCTGCTGCTAAAGAATTAGACTTTATTGTGGCTGCCAAACTGCGAGATGAAATTGCTATTTTAAAAGAGAAATTATAACTCTTTATATTTAAAATAAAATATGAAAAAATCACAACTTATTTTATTACTCTCGCTTATGCTGCTGCTATATAGTACTACTATTGTTGGGCAATGTAATGACTTATCAATAGATAACATAAGCAATCCTGGACCTTATAATGTAAAAACTATAACTGAAATAGATGGAATACGAAATGGTCCCAATTATTTGGGTGCGACCATCTACTACCCAACAAATAAGACTGAGCTTTTAGCAAGTATTGCAATCAAGCCTCGTTTTACAGCACTTCCTTCAAGTTTTGATGAATGGGATCCTTTCTATTCTTCTCATGGAATAATGGATATTATTATAGGTACAAATTCTATTTATGAATTTTCGGAAGCACCAGCTATCGCTCTCTTAGATGCCTTAGAAACAAGAAAATAGTAGAGCATCATCTCCTATCAAAGGTTTGCTTGACTTAAATAAATTAGCCGTTAGTGGCTGGTCTATGAGTGGTGGAAGCGCACAAAGAGCTGCTGTTGTTGCCTTATGTCCATACCTAAATAACCCTCAACTAAATCACTCAAGTACTGTACTAATCTTTAGTGGTGAAAATGACGCTATAGCACCTCCTTCGCAACAAGCAAATATTCATTATAATCAAACACCAAGCACCACCAATAAAATACTATTCGAAATTAAAAATGGAAACCACTATGTAGCCAATTTGCCGAATGGAGGGGATGGAGCTGTAGGAAAAATAGCGCTATCATAGATTAAATTATATTTAGAAAGAAACAACTGTTATTGTTCTCTATTAAAAGACCATATTTCATCAAACCCAATAGCTACTTCTGTTATTCAGGAAAATTTCGAATGTGAATCATTAGCTGTAAACAATGAAGAATTGCCGATTAAAGTGTATCCCAACCCAGCAAAAAAATGGTTAATGTACAGATTTACAAAAACGTACATTACAAAGTATTTTCAACATTAGGGCGGTGCTTATCTAAAGGATATCTTACTGGAGACACTAAGCAAATTGACCTGTCACAATTTTCTAAAGGATTGTATTACTTAAATATGGAAGGAAACATTATAAAACTAGTGAAAAATAACTAACCTGCTATAATGAAACAATTTCCGCTACGAAGCTAATTGTGAATACTGAAGTACTTATTAGTTTCTTTTTATTTTACCAAAAAAAGTTAATCTTCACTTCCCCAAGGTGCGCTTGAAGTTTCTATTTCTTTCGTTAAATCAAATTTTACAGAAAAAACCCTATCAGTTCCAATTCTCCTTAAATTATAAGTAAAACTCATTGCATCTATTGTAACCCACCAAATATTATTAGAAGCATACGATATTAAATTAGAGGTCTCTTGGTCTGCAGGAAAAAACTGAATATCTTTTAAGCCTGTATTAGGGCTTGTGCCTCCATATTGCGTTATATCATCTTCTGAACCATCTTTGTGTCGATGATCATGTTTTAATTGAATTAGCTTTTTATCATTCATACTAAAGACCCAAGTACGAGACTTATCTTCACCAACAAAAAAAGGAATTCTAATTATATTCTCCTCACAAGAACGAACATGCATCACTAATTTCTCTCCTAAAAAACCATCTCCTTCTTTACCTCCTTCAATTATTTCTCCTTCATATGCCTTGCCACAATGTTGCTCAAGGGTATTCCAAAACAGCACCGATTTAGGGGTGTTTTGAGATATTAATTGTAATGGTAACAAAAGTAATATTAAAAGTTTTTTCATGTCGTATCTTTTAAATTCAATATAAATTAAAAAAAGAGAAAGCCTCACAAATTGTGAGGCTTTCTTTTATTTATTGTAAAGAAACTTTATGATGCTTCTAAAACTTCTTGCACTTTATCTGCAGCTTCTTGAAATTCTGTAGCAGAAATAATTTCCATTCCAGAATTGTCTATTAACTGTTTCGCTTCTTTAGCATTGGTACCTTGCAATCTGCAAATAATTGGCACGGTAATTTTATCTCCCATACTTTTATAAGCATCTACAACTCCTTGGGCAACTCTGTCGCAACGAACAATACCACCAAAAATATTTACTAAAATTGCTTTTACATTACTATCTTTTAGTATAATTCCAAAAGCTTTTTCTACACGCTCTGCGTCTGCGGTACCACCAACATCTAAAAAGTTAGCAGGCTCACCACCAGACTCTTTAATTAAATCCATAGTTCCCATTGCTAAACCAGCTCCGTTTACCATACAACCAACGTTTCCGTCTAAATCTACATAATTTAAACCAGCGGCCTTCGCTTCTACTTCAATAGGATTCTCTTCACGTAAATCACGCATTTCTGCATAATCTTTATGTCTGTATAAAGCATTTTCATCTAAAGAAACTTTAGCATCTACTGCCATAATTTTAGAATCAGATGTTTTTAAAACTGGATTGATTTCAAACATAGCAGAATCTGAACCAATGTATGCCTTGTATAAGTTGGTTACAAATTTTGTCATTTCTTTAAAAGCAACACCAGATAAACCTAGGTTAAAAGCAACTTTTCTTGCTTGAAAAGGCATGATACCTAATAATGCATCAATTTCTTCTGTAAAAATTAAATGTGGAGTTTCTTCTGCAACCGTTTCGATATCCATTCCACCTTCTGTAGAATACATAATCATATTTTTACCCGTTGCTCTATTTAATAAAACAGACATATAATATTCGTCTGGCTCAGAATCTCCAGGGTAATACACATCTTCACAAATTAAAACTTGGTTTACTAATTTTCCTTCGGCAGAAGTTTGAGGAGTGATTAACATCATTCCCAAAATATCATTAGAAATACTTTCTACTTCTTGTAAGTTTTTAGCCAACTTAACACCTCCACCTTTTCCACGACCACCAGCATGAACTTGTGCTTTAATCACGTGCCAACCAGTTCCTGTATCTTCAGTAAGTTTTTTTGCAGCAGCTACTGCTTCTGCAGGAGTATTTGCAACAATTCCACGCTGTATTCTAACGCCAAAACTATTTAATATTTCTTTTCCTTGATATTCGTGTAAGTTCATTCTATAACTGTTTTAAAACGATGACAAAAATACAAATTCAGAAGTTATTTTATGTAACGTTTTAAATAAAAAATAAAAAATATTTTAAATATTTATGTTTACAATTAAATCTGAAATTGAAAATACATTTATGGCATTCTAATTTCTTTTTTATACATTCGTTTCTAAATTAGAGAAGGTATGATTGTTTGTAAAAATATACACAAATATTATGGTGAAGTTGAAGTCTTAAAAGGTGTAAATTTACACATTAAAAAAGGAGAAATTGTTGCTATTGTTGGTCCTTCTGGAGCAGGAAAAACAACACTTCTTCAAATACTAGGCACTTTAGACAAGCCTTTACCTACTCAAAATTTTAACCTTTGTTTAAATAATATTTCTATTAAAAATTTATCAGACAAAGAATTGTCTTCTTTTAGAAATAATCACATCGGTTTTATATTTCAATTTCATCAATTATTACCTGAGTTTACAGCATTAGAAAATGTATGTATACCTGCTTTTATTGGGAAAAAATCAAAAAAAGAAACCGAAAAAAGAGCAAAAGAAATTTTAGATTTTTTAGGATTGTCTCATAGAATAAACCACAAACCAAATGAACTTTCTGGTGGCGAACAACAAAGGGTTGCAGTTGCTAGGGCATTAATTAACAATCCAGCTGTTATTTTAGCAGATGAACCTAGTGGTAATTTAGACAGTGAATCTGCGAAAAATTTACACGAACTATTTTTTAAACTGCGTGATGAATACGGACAAACCTTTGTCCTTGTTACACACAATGAAGAATTAGCAGCAATGGCGGATAGAAAGTTAACCATGAAGGATGGTGTAATTGTTTAAATTTGTAACATTCTACTCCTTTATGCTACTAATTTTAAAAATATATGATGAAGGAAACCTTTCAAAACTTAATAGCCTATTTAAAAAACCCAGTTTTAGAAAAAGATTCAAATGAAAGTTTGAATGATAAATTTAAAATATTTTTTCACCTTTTAATCATTAGTTTAATAACTAGTGTAATCGTTACCCCATTTTATTTTGTTATTGAAGAATTAAATCTTGTAAAAATGGATACCCACAAGGTAGAAGAAATGTTTAAGGGTATGGGTATTCTTGAAATTTTACTAATAGCAGCTATTATAACGCCAATTATAGAAGAATTAATCTTTAGAGCTCCAATGACGCTATTTAAAAAACCTAAATCATTTAAGTATGCCTTTTATGTTTCTTTTTCACTCTTCGGGTTTATACATATTTTTAATTTTGAATTAACTACAAATGTTTTACTCTTAACCCCTTTATTAGTTTTACCACAATTACTTGTTGGTAGTTATTTTGGTTATATTCGAGTGCGCTTCGGATTACTGTGGTCTATGTTACTGCATGGATGTTATAATGGCATTCTAATTACAATGAGTTTTTACTTTAAATAATCATGATAAAAAAACTGGGAATCTTTTTAGTTATAAGTATCACATTAAGCTCATGTGCAACCCTATTAAATAGAAAAAAAACAATACTTAAAATTTCTTCGGATACTGAGAGTAAAATTGTCTTCAATAAAGACACCATATTCACGAACCAAAAACAAAGTACAATAAGACCGCTTCGTTCAAAGAAAACCATTAAAATATCAGTTTTAAAAGACAGTTTAAAACAAGATTTTTATTTAAAACCAAAATTGTCGAGTATATTATGGTTGAACGCTTATACTTTTGGTTCAGGAATGCTGATAGACCTTCAAAGCAACAAGCGTTTTACTTATAAACACAATTTGCATTTTGTAACGGACAGCATATCACAAAAAATAGTTATCAGTCATAAAAAAGTAGCACTGCTGCCTAAAAACAAATTTTTCTTATTTACGACTCCTTTGCTAACGTTTGATTTCTTTTCTATACCTATTCTCAGTTTAGGTTTAGAATACTTTATTAAAGACAACCTTAGTTTAAGTGCAGCATACGGTGTGCAGGTTCGTGCTATTAATTACAAACAACCAAACGTTTTATACCTTAAAGATAAAGCAACAACATACCGCCTAGAATCAAAGTGGTACAACGGAATTAATTTAAGCAAAAACGCTCATTTAAACGAGTACATAGCGCTTGAATTCAGAGAAATTAGAAGTCAGTATAATGATCATATCAATTATTCTGAAAGAAATAATTCAAATCGAAATAACTACATCATAGATGATTTTGCCACAATAAAAAGAGTGGCAGTTCTTAATCTAAAATACGGGATATTAGTTCCTCTTGGAAATAGGTTCTATTTCGATTTTTATTCTGGCTTTGGTATCCGAATTAAAAGGTTTGACTACCTAAATTTAGAATACAATAAAACAATTCATCAAATTTATGATGAAGATGATCTTTTCCCTTCTTTTCCTTTAAGAGGAATTAAAGATTACCGTAAAAAAACCTTGTTAAACTATTCATTAGGTTTTAAATTTGGAATTAAATTATAGAAAATGAAAAAAGCCGAACTAAAAGAATTTTTAGACGAAAAAGTAATTTTATATAACAATCCGAAATTTATAGACTCAGATCCAATTCAAATTCCGCATTTATTTTCTAAAAAAGAAGATATTGAAATTGCAGGGTTTTTAACGGCCATTATTTCCTGGGGAAACAGAACGATGATTATTAGAAACGCTCATAAAATGATGGAGCTACTTGACAGTTCACCACATGACTTTATTCTAAATCATCAAGAAAAAGACTTGAAGAGCTTAGAGGGTTTTGTACATCGAACTTTTAATTATATCGATTTTCAACAGTTTATAAAGGCGTTAAAACACATATATCTTCAGCATGGCGGATTAGAGACGGTACTTTCTATACAAGACCAAACGAAAACATATCAAACGGCTATTAATAACTTTAAATCGGTGTTTTTTGAAATAGACCATCAACAAAGAACACAGAAACATATTTCAGACCCTTTAAAAAATTCTGCCGCAAAACGCATTAACATGTTTTTACGCTGGATGGTAAGAAACGATAAAGCTGGTGTAGATTTCGGAGTATGGAAAACACATAATCCCTCATATTTATCTTGTCCCTTAGATGTTCATTCTGGAAATGTAGCAAGAAAATTAAAACTATTGCTAAGAAAACAAAACGATTGGAAGGCAGTTGCTGAGTTGGACCAAAACCTAAGAAGCTTAGATCCTTCAGATCCTGTGAAATATGATTTTGCACTATTTGGGTTAGGTGTTTTTGAAAAGTTTTAATTAAAAATGAACAAGTGTTTCTAAATCCTTTTATTTGTAATAAATTTATACTTTCACAACTTAATAAGTATTTATAAATGCAATTTAAAAATCTAGAAATTTTATACTTTTTAGGGTTCTTAATTATTCCTATTTTAATACATCTTTTTCAACTTCAAAAGTTTGTAAAAGTACCTTTTACGAATGTTGCCTTTTTACAAAAAATACAACAAGAAACACGCAAGAGTTCTCATATAAAAAAATGGTTGATTTTAGCTACAAGATTGCTGTTATTAAGTGCAATTATATTTGCCTTTTCTCAACCTTTTATTAGTAATAAAGATTACAATAAAAAAGAACATACTTTTATCTATTTAGACAATTCTTTAAGTACAAATACCAAAGGAAAAAAGGGTGATTTATTAAAAATAGCGGTACAAGAAATTATAGAAAATACTGCAGATAAAAACAGATATTCTTTACGAACTAATACCGGGTTTTATGAAAACCTTAGTAAAGAGGCATTAAAAAATAGATTATTAAAAGTAGATTATTCTTCAAGAAAATTAAGTTTGTCGACACTTTTTCTTCAGATAAACAAAGAAAAAAAAATAAAAACAAAAGCTTTAAATAATATAGTCTTAATTTCTGATTTTCAGACTAATTACAATAAAAAGTTTACAAATGTAACAGCTATTTTTTCAGCCATAAAACTAGAAGCTAGTGAAAAAGATAATCTATCTGTGGATAGTGTCTTTATCAATAATAAAAATGCAAACAATTTTAGGTTAAATGTAGTAATAAAAAATCAAGGTCCTAGAAAAGACATTGTACCTGTTGCTGTTTTCAATGGAAAGAACCTACTTAGTAAACAATCCGTACCAATCGAAAAAGATACAGAGAAAACCGTTGTATTTACGTTACAAAATACGGTCAATTTATTAGGTAAAATTACACTTAATTTTAGCGATACATTTTTGCATGATAATACATATTACTTCGCTTTAAACAACAATCAAAAAATACCTGTTTTAGCGATTGGAAAGAAGGCTAATTTTTTATCAAAAATATACACAGAAGAAGTATTTAAATTCACAAACTCCCCTATTCAAAACATCAATTACAATACCCTCCAAAACCAACAATTAATCATACTAAATGAAGTAGTAAAACTTCCAGAAATCTTAATTAATAGCTTAGTTGAATTTTCTAAAAATGGAGGAAGTATTGTGATTATTCCAAATGAAAAAATAGCCCTTTCATCTTATAATAGTTTACTGAAAAAACTAAATTTAGGGAAAATTACAACCAAGAAAAAAGATACTTTAAAAATTACAAATATTAATTATTCACATCCTTTATTTAAAAATGTTTTTTCTAAAAAAATAACTAATTTTCAGTATCCAAGGGTTCAGAGCCACTACCCTATTCTAGGAAATACTTCTAAAATTGTCTCTTTTGAAAATAATACGCCTTTTATAAGTCAGTTATCGAATAGTAAAACCTATTTTATTTCTAGTGCTTTGAATGAAAAAAATAGTAACTTTTTAAATTCCCCTTTAATTGTACCTGTTTTTTATAATTTTGGAGAGATGAGTTTTAAGTACCTCAAACTAGCTTATAGAATAGATCAAGAAAACACCATTGAAATTGAAACTAAAATGCGTAAAAATAAAATTTTAGCAATTGCTAAAAACGACGCTTCTTTTATACCCCTGCAACAAACTTACCAAAATAAAGTGATTCTTAAAACAAAAGAACAACCACTAAAAGCTGGATTTTACAAAGTTTTAAAAGAAAACACTAAAATTAAAGATTTGGCTTTTAATTACCCAAAAGAGGAGAGTTTATTGAATTTTCTAGATACTAACGCATTAAAAGAAATAAATGAAAATAGTACCGTTTCTTTATCTATAACTGAAGTATTTAAACAATTAAATAAAAATAATGAAGTTCATTGGCTTTGGAAATGGTTTTTAGCCTTGGCAATTGTATCTTTGCTCTTAGAAATTTTGATTTTAAAATTCTATACACCATGATTACGCTTATAAAATCGGCAACGATTATAGATTCTTCAAGTCCCTTCCACCAGCAAAAAAAAGATATTTTAATTCAAGACGGTAGTATTAGAAAAATTGATAGTAAAATACCTTCTAAAAAAGAATATACTATCGTAGAAAGAGAAAACCTTCATGTTTCTTGTGGATGGTTTGACACGAGTGTTTCTTTTGGAGAGCCTGGTTATGAAGAAAGAGAAACTATTAAAAACGGATTGCAAGTTGCAGCAAAAAGTGGCTTTACAGCTGTTGCCGTAAATGCAAACTCCAATCCTGTAATTGACAACAAGTCTGCTGTCGAATTCCTAATAAATAAAGCACATGGTTTTGCTACAAACCTCCACCCTATTGCAGCTTTAACCCAAGGGAGTAAGGGCATTAATATGGCTGAACTGTACGATATGCAACAATCTGGAGCGATTGCTTTTGGAGATTATAAAAAACCAATAGAGCAAGATAACCTAATGAAAGTAGCACTGTTGTATGCTCAAAATTTTGATGGTTTGGTCTTAAGTTTTCCAAAAAACAAATCAATTACTGGAGAAGGAATAGCACATGAAGGTATTAATAGTACAAAATTAGGCTTAAAAGGAATTCCTGCCTTGGCAGAAGAATTACAAATTGTAAGAGATCTTTTTTTATTAGAGTATACTGGGGGTAAATTGCACATCCCAACCATTTCCTCTGCAAAATCTGTAGATTTAATTAAAGAGGCTAAAAAGAACGGTTTACAAGTCTCTTGCAGTGTTGCTGCACATCACCTAACATTAACAGACAATGAGTTGCATGAGTTTGACAGCAACTTCAAGACAAACCCACCACTAAGGACAAACGCAGATTGTAAAGCCTTGCAAAAAGGAGTTAGAACAGGTGTTATCGATATTATCACATCAGACCACGACCCTATAGATATTGAGTATAAAAAAGTAGAATTCAGCGAAGCAAAGGATGGAACCATTGGTTTAGAAAGTTTATTTGGAGCAGTAAATTTAGTTTTACCTTTAGAAGATTTTATCGAAAGTATCACTTCAAAACCAAGAGCCGTTTTTGGCCTAGAACCAATTACTATTGAAGAAGGAAAAATAGCTGAGATTTCACTTTTTAATCCTGAAGAACAATATACATTCACTAAAGAACACGCCTTATCTACCTCTAAAAATAGTGCCTTTTTTAATAAAAAAATGAATGGAAAAGCATACGGTATTTTCTCAAACAAACAACTGATTTTAAATTCATAATACAATGGAAAACCATACTATAAAAGAAGGTAAAACTGCTGCACTTATAAGTTACATACCAGTTATTGGAGCGCCAATTGCTTTCTTTTTAAATAAAAATAAACGAAATTATTTTGCTAGTTTTCATATTAGACAGACGTTTGGATTAAATATTCTATACTTCATAAATAAATGGATTGTTTATGAGTATTTTGGATTAACAGCTTTCAATATTGGAAAAGGTGGTGTTATAGTACTTTTTATATTGGGTGGCTTAGGCGCACTTAGAGAACAGCAAAAATTAGTACCATTACTAGGAGATAAGTTTCAAGAATGGTTTAAAAATATTTAATTCATATTTTATATAGAATGAGTAACCTACAGTACATTGTTAGAGAACCAAAAATTCCATCTCAAAATCCACCTTTATTAATTTTACTACATGGTTACGGTAGTAATGAGCATGATTTATTTTCTTTTGCTGAAGAGTTACCAGAAGATCTATTAATTGTAAGCGTACAGGCACCACTTTCTATTGGAAACGGTGGTTATGCTTGGTATTCTATTAATTTTGACGAAATAAATGGAAAGTTCTCTGATTTAAAAGAAGCAAAAGAAGCTCTTGACGCTATTGCTGGTTTTATTGATGATATTAAAAACAAATACACTCCAAACCCAGAAAAAACTTTTTTACTAGGTTTTAGTCAAGGTGCAATTTTAAGTTATTCTTTCAGCTTTTTCCATCCAAACAAAATACAACACGTACTTGCGTTAAGCGGCTATATTAATACAGAGTTGCTTCCAGAAAATATTTCAACAGATATTAAAACAGATTACTACTGTTCTCATGGATCTGTAGATCAAGTTTTACCAGTGGCTTGGGCAAGAAACTCAAAACCGTTTTTAGACAACTTAGGTTTTAAAAATGAGTATTCAGAATACAATGTTGGCCATGGTGTTGCACCACAAAACTTTTTTAGCTTTAAAAAATGGATTGAAGCGCGTTTGTAAATAAACTTAAGATATTAGGAAGTAGCGTTTAATTTGAAGTATCAAAAAAGAAACCTTTGTATGGATATCACAAAAATTAGATCTCTTTTTCCCATCACAAAAGAAGCAATTTATCTAAATAGCGCCTCGCAAGCTCCTTTAAACACATGTGTTCAAAATAAGTTGGAAGCGTACCTAAAATCAGAAACAACTTTTGAAGGTAAAAAAGGGTTTAATCGTGATGATATCCGCATTCCTTTAGCTAATTTATTAGGTGGTTCTCCAGAAGAATATGCCCTAACGACAAGCACTGGTGTTGGTTTAGGAATGATAGCACAAGGCATTGATTTCAAAAAAGGAGATAATATTATTATTCCAGAAAAAGAACATTGGAACAATGCATTTCCTTGGTTGCATTTAGAAAAAAAAGGTATAGAGGTAAGGTTTGTAAAATTAAACAAAGACAACAGTCTAAATCCTGAAGCAATAGAAAAATTGATCGATTATAGAACGCGCGTTGTAGCAGTTGCCGCGGTACGTTTTAATAGTGGATTTAGACCTAATTTATCTAAAATTAGTGAAATAGCACATGCTAGAAATGCTTTATTTGTTGTAGACGCTGCACAAGGCGCGGGCATGGTTCCTATTGATGTTGTTAAAGACGGAATTGACATTATGGCTGGCTGTGGCTTCAAATGGCTGCTTGGAATGCACGGAACAGGTTTCTTATATGTGAGCAACCGTGTTGTGAAAATGATACAACCTGTTTTACCAGGAATGTATGCAGCACATATAAACTATGACAAGCTTTCTTACTACGAAGATGCTAGAAAATTTGAAACCGGCACCCTTGCATATTCCCTATTTACCGCTTGGTCTGCAGGTTTAGAATTACTGCTTTCTATTGGCATAGATACTGTTTATAAAAAGGCATTAGAAAACACGGCTCTTATTATAAACGGACTTCTAAAAAACAATTACAACTTAGTAACACCCATTAAAAACGACCAAGAAAGAAGTGCAATAGTTCATTTTTACGCAAGTTCTTTTGAGAAAACGAAAGCACTATTTTCTAAATTGAAAGCACATAAAGTATTGGTTACGTTGCAAGGAGAAAACATAAGGGTGAGTCCGAATTTCTTCACCACAAAAGAAGAAATTAAGGTGTTTTTAAGTTTGCTTTAAAAAAGTACATACAAAGTAGTTACTAAGATTCCTTTATTGCCTTCTAAAGGAAAAGCAATCAATTCTTTTTCTTCTTTTACTTTCAGATGAAATGGTGGCGCTAATAAATTGATGCCACTTTTCTTTTTGAATCTAATTCCTTGACCAGATATGATGTCTTTATTAGGAATAAAAGCCCCTTCAGGAACATGTTCTGTAAGAATTAAGTATTTAAAATTTAATAACTTATTTACAATAGCCTGCACTTCTCCATTCGACAAATGCTGCAATACCTGTCTAATAATGGCACAATCTCCTAAAGGCAAATCAGCTACAGCAATATCTAAACAATGAAACTCTAAGTTAGGTTCTTTAAATTTTTCTTTATTGAAGGCTATTAGCGGCGCTACAATATCTATAGCAACATACTTTTTAGTATATTCTACCAACTCTTTGCCCACATTAAAATCGCCACAGCCTAAATCGCAGACCGAAATTGGTGTTTTAAAAGAAGTTAAAAATGAAATTACTGCCACTATATATGGCTTTACAATATCCAATTGATGGGATCCTGAACCAGAATAAAACTCGGTTTTTTCGTCTCCCCAAAGCCTCAATTCGTACACCTGTTCCATTACTGCTCTTGTGGGCCAAGGTTTCTTTATTTTTTTAGTTGCTTCTTTCATTCTTAATACCAGATCTATAGCGTCTAATTATAGGCAATTCTCTTTATTTTAAAAGCTCTGCAATAAACCATAGCGAATTTACAGAAATTCCTCTTTTAAATTCGTGATTCAACAAAAAACATACTTTCTTTTAAGTTACCTTTGTCCCAAAAATAATACATGCAGTTTTCTGATTTTCCTTTCCATAAATCTATTTTAAAAGCAGTTGCTGAAGAGCGATTTCAAATACCTACTTTAGTTCAGCAAAAAGCGATTCCTTTAGTATTAGAAAAAAAGAATGTAATTGTTTCTGCACAAACAGGTACTGGAAAAACAGCTGCTTTTGCGTTGCCAATTGTTCAATTATTATTTGATGAGCAGGAAGTAGAAAAGAAAGATAAAAAGATAAGGTCTTTAGTAGTTACACCCACACGTGAACTAGCAATTCAGATTTTAGAAAACTTTAAAAGCTTTAGCAAATATTCTGATTTAGAGGCTACCGCAGTTTTTGGTGGTGTTTCTCTAGAACCTCAAAAAGAAATTTTAGGAAAAGGTATAGATATTTTAATTGCAACACCTGGTAGATTAATTGACCTGCAAATGCAAGGACATATCGATTTAAGCGCTGTAGAAATTTTTGTATTGGATGAAGCAGATTTAATGCTAGACATGGGCTTTATTGTTGATATTAAAAAGATAGAAGCCTTATGTCCTAAGAAAAAGCAAACCTTACTCTTTTCTGCGACGATGCCAGAGAAAATCGTTGAATTAGCAAAAAGAGTTATCAAGAGTCCGGTTGTAATTGAAATTAATCCAGAAGAAACTACCGCAAAAAATATAGGACAATTATTATACTATCTTCCAAAGAAAAATAAGACAGACTTGTGTTTAGACTTGTTGCGAACTACTATTAATGGAAAAATTATCATTTTTAGACGCACAAAATTTGGTGTAGATAAATTAGAAGAATCTTTACTTAAAAATGGATACAAAGTAGCCAGTATTCATGGTGATAAAACACAGATTATTAGAAACAAGGCTATTGAAGACTTCAAAGAAAAGAAAGCGCATATTTTAATTGCAACAGATGTAGCGTCTCGTGGAATAGACATTACCAATGTAGATGCTATTATTAATTTCGATATTCCGAACATCCCAGAAACCTACATTCATAGAATTGGTAGAACGGGTAGAGCAGGTAAATCTGGAATTGCTTTTTCATTTTGTTCTCCTGACGAAAACGCATATATTAAGCTAATTGAAACCTTAATTGAAAAACCAATTAAAGTAATTATAGAGCACCCATATATTATCGACAAACCAAAACATAAAAAACTACAACCAAATACAGTTAGTAAAAATAAAAAAGGAAGAAAATCTGAAGCTTCTAAGAAGAAAAAGAAACGCTGGTATTAAGTTATTTGCTGTATTACTGAAAGAATAGATATGGGAAGGTGCTAACAGAGAATTGAAACGATATCAAATTTGAATAATTCAATTTGTAAGTTAAAAGGCATACACTTATTAAATAATTTGAATGAAAATCATAATACATAGACATGTCTTATATAAAAGAGTAGTCAAAACCTAAACTTCAATCTCTAGACCATCAAACGATAAAAAAACATTTTTTGGTAATTTTGCAGATACTTCTTTATGAAAACCTAATTTGTGACTTATATGCGTAAAATAAGCTCTTTTAGGTTGAATCTCTTCAATAAAATTTAGTGCTTCTTTCAAATTAAAATGAGTAGGATGTTCTTCTATTCTTAAGGCATTCACAATCAAAACATCTAAATTTCTTAATTTTTCCTTTTCTTCAATAGTAATCGTTTTTACATCTGTTAAATAGGCAATATTTTGAATTCTATATCCTAAAATAGGCAAGTTACCATGCATTACTTGGATAGGCGTTGTCTTTAAACCGAGTAATGAAAAAGGAGTTTTATCGATTATATTTGGCTGTACGCTTGGGGCACCAGGATATCTATTTTCTTGAGAAAATATATATTGAAAACGTTGTTCTAAACTATCGAATGTTCTTTGACTTAAAAAAATAGGCATCTCTCCTATTTTATAGCAAAACGGGCGCAAATCATCCAAACCAGCTGTATGATCTGAATGCTCATGCGTAAATAGAACACCGTTTACTAACTGTACATTTTCTCTTAACATTTGCTGTCTAAAATCTGGGCCACAATCAATTACAACTGTTTTATCCTCCCAAGAAATTAGAATAGAAGACCTCAAACGCTTGTCTTTGACATCTGTGGATAAACAAACAGGGTGATTACTAGCTATCATAGGAACCCCTTGTGAAGTTCCTGTTCCTAAGAAAGTGATTTTTAATCGTTTTTTATCAGTTTTCATTGAAACAAAAATAAGATAAAAATTGACTGATGGCACACTAATTGATTACATTTGTTTGAAAGTATAAAAATCGATTTATGGCCATTTCTTTAAAAGGAGATCAAGAAATAACGAGTGCACCTACAACAAAAAGTAAAGCACTTAGAATTAATTTAAACTCAGATATTTACGGAACTTTTGCTGAAATTGGCGCTGGTCAAGAAACTGCGCGTAATTTCTTTAGATCTGGTGCTGCTTCTGGTACCATTGCAAAAGCAATGAGCGCTTACGATAAGGATTTTTCTGACGCTATTTATGGTATTGAGGAGGATAAGCGTTACGTTACACAGCCACGTCTTAAAAAAATGCTTAGACACGAAATCGATTTAATGGAAGATCGTTTAAGTAGATCTAAACATCCAGATAAATTATTTTTTAGTTATGCAAACACCGTAACGACCATTGATTTTGCAAAGAAATTTAAAGGACATGGCTGGATTGGTATTCGTTTTCAATTAGATCCTTTAGAAGATTATAATGAAATTATTGTTCACATCCGCTTTAAAGAAATAGATACACGATTACAACAAGAAACCCTTGGTACTTTAGGTGTTAACTTAATATATGGCGCATTTTACCTAAATGACAATCCTAAAGAATTGGTAAAATCTTTATATGATAATTTAAGTAACGACCAGTTAGAAATTGACATGATTAATTTTTCTGGACCTCGATTTATGTATGTAGACAACCGTTTAATGAGTTTACAGTTACTTAAAAACGGAATGACAAATGCAGTAATGTTTGGACCTGACGGAAATAACTTACTACCCGCGCAAGTGTTGTACAAAAAAAACATATTAGCTTTAAGAGGTAGTTTCAGACCTGTTACTAAAGTAAATATGGACATGTACGAAAAATCTAAAAAGCTATTTTTAAAAGAAAAGAAAGTAAAAGAAGAAAATACACAGGTTATTTTTGAAATTACATTAAGTAATCTTTCAGCTGAAGGGAAAATTAATGAAAGAGATTTCTTAGATAGAGCAGAACTACTTTGCTCTCTTGGACAAAATGTTATGATTACCAATTTTCAACAATATTTTAAATTGGTAGAATATTTTAGTGAATTTACCAAAGAAAGAATGGGAATTGCAATGGGAGTTTATAATCTTATTCAAATTTTTGATGAAAAATACTATCGCAACCTAAGTGGTGGAATTTTAGAAGCATTTGGTAAACTTTTCTATAGAGATTTAAAAGTATACATGTATCCTTATCATGACCAACCTTCTAATACTCTAATTAATAGTGAAAACCTAAAAGTACACCCAAGAGTAAAAGAGCTTTATAAATTCTTTAAAAATAACGGGAAACTTGTAAATATTGATGATTTTGATCCTGAAATCTTAGATATTTTCTCAAGAACTGTCTTAAAAATGATAAGAGATGGAGAAAATGGATGGGAAGCAATGTTACCAAAAGGAATTCCTGAAATTATTAAACAAAAACGTTTATTTGGATATTCTAAAACTAGAGAAAATAAATAGTTTATAAATACCTTCAACCTTTCGGAAAACATTTTGTCTAATTAATAAAAGGAAAATACTTGACGGATGAAACTGTTTTAATAGAACAATTAATAAATGTTCAAACAAGAGAAAAAGCCTTTAGAGAATTAATTTCTCTCTATAAGGAGCGTTTATATTGGCATGTTCGGAAAATTGTAATTTCTCATGATGATGCAGATGATGTTTTACAAAATACCTTTATAAAAATTTATAAAAATTTAGGCAAATTTAAACAAGAAAGTAAATTGTTTTCTTGGATGTATAGAATTGCCACAAATGAAGCAATTACTTTTATAAATAAGCGCAACAAAGAAAGAAAGGTAGACATTTCTGAAGTGCAAGAACACTTAGTTAGCACCTTAGAAAGTGATATTCATTTTTCTGGAGAAGAGATTCAAAAAATTTTACAAGAAGCAGTTGCTAGTTTACCGCAAAAACAGCAATTGGTTTTTAACATGAAATACTTTGATAATATTAAGTATACTCAAATTTCTGAGATACTAGGAACTTCAGTTGGTGCATTGAAAGCCTCTTATTTTCATGCAGTTAAGAAGATAGAAAGCTATATAAAAAAACAATTAAATTAAACCTTTTATAAAATTTAATGTCTAAATATTAGGATGGAACAAGAAATAAATAAAAGTGAAGCGTTTTTAAAATCGGTGCTACAAAATAGCACAGGTTTTTCTGTACCTAAAGATTATTTTGATACTGCTGAAGATCGTTTCTCATCTTTTCTTATAGAAAAAGAACTTCCAGAAGAAACTGGCTTTTTCGTTCCTGAAAATTATTTTCAAACCGTAGAAAAATCAATTCTTAAAAAAACAGGATTTAAAAAAGAGGTAAAAGTTATTTCTTTAAAAAGTAAATTCCTAAAATACATTCCTGTTGCCGCTGTAGCATCTATAGCATTGTTTTTAAGTATTAATTATTTCACCTCTTCAAATGATTCAGAAATTAATTTTGATTTACTTGAGCGAACGGATATTGAAAACTGGATTGTAGAAAACTCAAATGAATTATCAGATAAAGATTTTATTACCTTATTACATAATGAAATTTCAAATGAAAATGATTTTGCTTTAACAGATTTACAAAATGATGCAATTGAAGAATATATGATCAATATAGAAGAAAGTACTTTATTAAATGAAAACTACTAATATGAAAAATAAGATACTCGCTCTAGCACTGCTGCTTACTACGTTTTTGTCTTTTGGACAGCACAACAAGGAAAGTAGAGAAAAAATCAAAGCCTTAAAAGTTGCATATCTTACGCAAGAACTTAAACTAAATGCTATTGAGGCTCAGCAATTTTGGCCACTATATCATAAGCATGAAAAAAAAATAGATAACTATAAAGAAAAAGGACGCTCTAAATTTAGAAAATTTAAAGGTTTAGATAATTTAGAAGAAGTAGAAGCAAAAAAGCTAGTATTCTTAAAAGTAACTTTAGACAAGAAAATAATTATTGAAAAAGAGGTGTTTATTTCTGAAATATCTGAGTTTTTATCTTACAAGAAAATTATAAAGCTTTATCTTTCTGAACGAGAATTTGCAAGAAAGTTGATGCGAAAGTATGGTAAAGGGAGAAAAAGTAAAGAATAGAAGAAGGTTATTTCTTAAACCTAAAAAAGAGGCTAACGCCTCTTTTTTTTATTTTATAAAAGTCATACATATTGATAACTCTGGTTTATTTTCAATAAAACTTTTTAGCCAAATTCTTAATTCTTCAATCTCATAAGGCAACAAAGTATCTAAACCTTTTTTTAATTCTTTACAAAACAAATCTGAATTAAAACTAACCTTCTTTAGAATAGTCTTTGTGTACTCGAACATTGCTCTAGCCATAAATTTAATATTTAATAATCATAACGTACAAATGACGTAATTCGTATAACTAATCAAATTTAATAAAAAAAACCATCAACTGTAAGTTGATGGTAGTTAAAAAAATGTTTAAAAAATGTTAAAATTAAAGCTTGTTAATTTTAGCAACTAACTCACCTGCTTTAGCTTCTAAATCTGCACTTACACCTTGGTAATGCGCCTTTTTGTTCTCAACACCCTTCTGGTTAATTTTTGCAATTAAAGCATCAAAAGTATTTATAGTTTCATCTATAATTGCTTCTACCTCTTTATTATCTCCTTTAGGATCTACTTTTTCAGTTACAAAACCGATAATATCACCTAATGTATAATTGATATCTTTTTTTAAGTTTTTTATGCTAGCCATAATATATTTTAATTTTAAAAGTGCAAAGTTAGCTTATTTATTTAAATGAGCGCTATAAGTTCCTTGATATTTACTAAAGTTCTATAATCTAATTTTTGTTGGTCTTCTTCAGGAATCTCTTCATGAACCCAAGTGGTATGAAAAGGAACATGTATTGCACTTGCATTTATATTTAAAAGAGGTAAAACGTCTGACTTTAGAGAGTTTCCAATCATTAAGAATTGCGAAGGTGCTATGTCTAAATGCTTCACTAATTTTAAATAATCTTTCTCTTTTTTGTCACTCATCACCTCTACATGGTGAAAATATTGCAAAAGATTAGATTTCTCTAATTTTCTTTCCTGATCTAGTAAATCTCCTTTTGTAGCTACAATTAACCGATACTTGCCTTGTAAACCTTGTAAAACCTCTTCTACTCCGTCTAAAAGTTCTATTGGCTTCTCTAGCATGTCTTTACCAATATCTAAGATTTTTTCTATCGTTTCTTGTGGCAATTTATAATTAGAAAGCACTAACGCACACTCTATCATAGACAATACAAAACCTTTTACTCCATAGCCATAAATGGCTAAATTTTTAATTTCTGTTTTAAACAGCTCTTGATCTATCTTATTTTTGGTCTCGTACTTAGAGAGCAATATTGCAAAAGTCTCTTCAGCCTCTCTGAAATATGTTTCATTTGTCCACAGAGTATCATCTGCATCAAAAGCAATTACCTTAATATCTTCAAACATTTTTAAAGGTTTAAGTATTTTTTTGCTTTCTCTAAATCTTCTGGGGTATCTATACCAATGGCTTCGACTGCAGTTTCTACCATTTTAATCTTTTTTCCAATTTCTTGATACCTTATTGCTTCTATTTTTTCTGATGCCTCTAGAGGCGTCATAGGTGTTTTATAAAAATCTAGTAGCGCCTGTTTTCTAAAAGCGTACACTCCTTTATGTTTGTAATATTTTACAGAAATACCTTTATCTCTGTGAAACGGAATTACACTTCTAGAAAAATAAATTGCTAAATTATTTATATCTGTAATCACCTTTACATTATTAGGGTTTTCGATATCTTCTTGGTTTGTAATTTCTACTTTTAAAGAAGCTAAATCTATCTCTTTATTTACATCCTCTTTAAAGACTTCAATTAACTGCGAAAGTGAGGTTTTATCTATAAAAGGCTCATCTCCTTGCACGTTAATTACGATGTCTGCATCTAAAAACTCCACAGCTTCTGCAATTCTATCAGAACCGCACTGGTGTGCAGTTTTACTCATAATTACATTTCCGCCAGCATCTACAATGTTCTTTTGAATAACTTCTGAATCTGTAACAACGTATACCTCATCAAATAAATTAGTACTTAAAGCGGCCTCAAAAGTTCTTAAAATAACTGTTTTACCCCCTAAATCTTTCATTAGTTTACCAGGAAAACGAGATGCACTGTAACGTGCGGGAATCATTGCAATAATTTTCATAAATACATTTTATAAGTTTCAAAGGTAATATTTAAATAAATACCGCTAATCTTTACTATTTATTTTAATCTAACCAATTATCAATTACTATAAATATTTAAAACGGAGACAAAAAAAATGTGCTGTATACAGCACATTTTATATTTTTAAGCACGTTTACTTGCTATTTTTTTAGTTCAGTTTCACCCGCTAAAATTGCAAAGAATTTATCTAAATTCGGTAATATTACAATTCTAGTTCTTCTGTTTTTTCTTCTATTGTCACTAGATGAATTATCCACTAAAGGCATTGTACTACCTCTACCAGAAGCAATCAACCTACTTCCTGCTACATTATACTTTTTCTCCAAAAGTCTTACAATAGAAGTTGCTCTTTTTACACTCAAATCCCAATTATCTTGCACAACAGCATTACTTATTGTTCTAGAATCTGTGTGTCCTTCTATCATAACATCCATACTAGGTTCAGATTTTATAACAGCTGCTAATTTTGCTATTAACTTGTATGCACCTCTTTTTACTTGATAACTTGCGGTATTAAATAATAATTTATCTGAAACTGAAATCATAACAACAGTTTGTTCTATATTAATATTCACATCATCAGAATTCTCTAAATCAGAGATATCTATAGATTGTTTTAAGTTATACGCAACAGCTAAATTTAAAGAATCCTTTAAATTCTTTGCTCCTGCAAGCTTGCTAGCATCAACTTTTGCCAATGTTTTATTCATTAACAATCTTGTTTCTTTTGAAATAACAGCTGTATTACCAACCATATCTAACTTTAAGCTATTTTCTTTTTCTAAAGTAACATTATCACTTTTTAAAGAATTTATTTTTTGATTGTAAGTTTCTACACGTCTTTCAATAGTTGCAAATTTTGCTGCTAATGCATCTTTTTCTAATGTAGTTTTTTGAAGATTTCCTTTGGTGTCTGTATACTTAGTTTCTAGGGCTACAAACTTTTTTTTTGATACGCAAGATGTTGCTAATAATGCGAAAATTGTTACAGGGATAATTAATGATTTCATTCTTTACTTTGTTTAATTGTTATAAGCCCAGATTATGGTACTCAATTTATATTTAGGTTACTATGTTAATGGTTTCTTATTTTAAAGCTTTTAAACTGCTTTTAATCGTTTCTATTTTTGCAACTGTATCTGCTTCTTTTTTACGTTCTATTGTAATTACTTGTGCCGGTGCGTTTGCAACAAAGCGTTCATTAGAGAGCTTCTTTGAAATTCCAAACAAGAAACCTTCTGCTCTTTTCAGCTCTGCTTCTAATTTCTTAACTTCTGCTTCTACATCTATATTTTCATTAGAAATAGGTACAAAGTATTCATTAGACTTTACTCTAAACGATGCTCCTTCTACTTTCTCTGTAACTATTTTTATAATTGAAGTATTCGTTAACTTCTTAATAACAGTATCAAATTCCTTTGAATTGTTATCATTATCGATCACAAATAATTCTACAGCATCTTTAAAAGAAATATTTTTATCTTTTCTAATGGTTCTAATTCCTGAAATAACTCCGGTTGCAAACTCAAAGTTTTCAATAATTTTAGCATCAGAATCCTTTAATATTGGGTATTTAGAGATAATCAAGGCTTCTTCAGGAGTTCTATCTGCAATATATTGCCAGATTTCTTCCGATAAAAAAGGCATAAAAGGATGTAATACTTTTAAGTTATTTTCTAAAACTTCAATAATAGCATCAAACGTTTTCTTGTCTATTGGTTGCTGGTATGCAGGTTTTACAATTTCTAATAACCATGAAGAAAAATCATCATTAATTAATTTATAAATTGCCATTAAAGCATCAGACAAACGATATTTAGAAAAATGATCTTCTATTTCTGCCAACGTTTTTTGAAACTTTGCTTCATACCAAACTAAACCTATTTCTGAAGTTTCTGGTTGAGGTAAACTCGCATCTACTTCCCAACCTTTTATCAAACGGAAAGCATTCCATATTTTATTTGCAAACCCTTTTCCTTGCTGACAAAGATCTTCTTCAAACATTAAATCATTACCAGCAGCAGAACTTAATAACAAACCAACTCTTACACCATCTGCGCCGTAGTCTTCAATTAGTTTTAAAGCATCTGGAGAGTTTCCTAAAGATTTAGACATTTTACGTCTTTGTTTATCTCTTACCAAACCTGTTAAATAAACATTCTGAAAAGGTTTTTCATCTTTATATTCATACCCAGCAACAATCATTCTTGCCACCCAGAAAAATAAAATATCTGGCCCTGTAACTAAATCGTTTGTTGGGTAGTAGTATTTAATTTCTTCATTTTCAGGATTTCGAATTCCGTCAAAAACAGACATTGGCCACAGCCAAGAAGAAAACCATGTATCTAATGCATCTTCGTCTTGTTTTAAATCTTTAATTGTGAGTTGTGAGTTGTGTGTTTTCTCTTGAGCAAGAATTAATGCATTCTCTATATTTTCAGCAACAACAAAATCTTCTTTTCCGTCTCCATAAAAATAAGCAGGAATTTGTTGTCCCCACCAAAGCTGACGACTAATGTTCCAATCACGAACATTCTCCATCCAATGACGATACGTATTTTCGAATTTCTTTGGATATAAATTAATTGCTGTGTCTTCGCCTAAAACAGCATCAATAGCAGGTTTTGCTAAATCTTTCATTTTTAAAAACCATTGATCTGACAATCTCGGTTCGATAACTGCTTTAGTTCTTTCTGAGGTTCCTACTTTATTTGTGTGAACTTCTGTTTTTACTAAAAATCCTTTTTCTTCTAATTCTTTAGAAATTTCTTTACGAACAACAAATCTGTCTTTGCCTTGGTAATGCAATCCGAAAGAATTTAAAGAAGCATCATCATTAAAAATATCAATTACTTCTAGTTGATGTTTATCCCCTAAATTTTTATCATTTTCGTCATGTGCAGGTGTTACTTTTAAACAACCTGTTCCGAATTCAATATCAACATATTCGTCTTCTATAATAGGAATAACTCGATTACATAGAGGAACAATTGCTTTCTTTCCTTTTAAATGCGAAAAACGTTCATCATTAGGATTTATACAAATTGCTGTATCACCAAAAATAGTTTCTGGTCTTGTAGTAGCAATAGTTAACGTATCTTCTGAACCTTCAATTTTATATTCTAAATAGTACAAGTTTCCTTGTCTTTCCTCATGAATCACCTCTTCATCAGACAATGTAGTCTTTGCTTCAGGATCCCAATTCACCATTCTAAATCCTCTGTAAATTAAACCTTTGTTGTATAAATCAACAAAAACCTTAATTACAGACTCAGACATTTCAGGGTCCATTGTAAAAGAAGTTCTTTCCCAATCACAAGAAGCACCTAGCTTCTTTAACTGTTCTAAAATTTTCCCTCCATATTCATCCTTCCAATCAAAAGCATGCTGTAAAAATTCCTCTCTTGTTAAATCGCTTTTACTAATTCCTTGCTCTTTTAACTTGGCTACAACTTTTGCTTCTGTAGCAATAGATGCATGATCTGTTCCTGGAACCCAACAAGCATTTTTACCTAATAAACGCGCACGTCTAATTAAAACATCTTGAATCGTATTATTTAGCATATGCCCCATATGTAGCACACCTGTTACGTTTGGTGGCGGAATTACAATTGTGTAAGGTTCTCTTTCGTCTGGCGTTGAATGAAAGTAATTGTTTTTCATCCAGTAGTCATACCATTTACCTTCTACCTGGCTTGCATCATATTTAGATGGAATTGTCATATTTTGGAATAGTTTTGAAAATATAGGATGCAAAAATACAAAACTCTATTTTGTAGAAAAAATAAGTGGTTGATTTTTTAAAACAAATTATTAGTCTTAATTTTGTAATGTAAAATTAAGATTATGAAAACATTAGGAACGCTTCTTTTAGTATTATGTGCTACTTTATCAATAAATTCTCAAGAATTTAAATTTGAACAAGAAACCATTGATTATGGAAAAATAATTAAAGGCTCAGAAGGAGAAAGAACATTTGTCTTTACAAATGTTGGAGATGCCCCTTTAATAATACAAAGTATAAAATCTTCTTGTGGATGTACAGTGCCTAAAAAACCAGAAAATCCAATTATGCCAGGAGAAAAAGGAGAAATAAAGGTTTCTTATGACACGAAAAGAATTGGTGGGTTTTCTAAGCAAATAACAATACTATCGAATGCAATTACTGCTAGAAAAATTGTAAAAATTAAAGGTTTTGTTTCGAATGTAGCGCTTTTAGAAAAAGAAAAAAGTATTCTTTCTAATAACTAAATCCTTTTTTCTAGACGAAATTTAAAAGTCATTTCAATACCATCTCTTTTAATTTTAAGCTGAATTTTTTTATTCACTTTTTCGCTAAACTCATTAACAATATCTTTTAATTTATAATAGTATGCTGGTTTTCTATTAATTCTTATAATTAAATCTCCTGCTTTTAAGCCTGCTTTATCAGCATTAGAATTTTTAACAACCGTTTTAATTTTATAAGAAGGCTTGAATTTATATGAAAAATTAGTAAAAAATGTAACTGAATTCTTTTCAGAGAGTTTGTAGTTAGAAATATCTTGTGCTTCTTCTCTAACGAGTTGTTTCCCATTATATATAATATCTAAACCACTCATGTTATAATTAAAAGGAGCCTTAAAAAATTTATTTTTCTTAAACATTATTTTTTTGTTTGGGTAATCTAACCAAACTGTAAATCTTTTTAAGACACCACCTCCCAAACTACCATTTCTTTGTTGAAATCGTCTTGCCAACTTCGTAGAAAGCGTGTCTAAAAAAGAAACTGTTGGATTCTTAATTTCAAAACCTCCTATTTTAAGTCTTGGTATCCTGCTTCTATTGCCATAAATGATTCCACTTAAACCCTCACCTAGAATATCATTAAAAAACTTTTTAGGAGTTTTAATTTCTTTTTTAGAGTTTTCAAAAAGCCATAGTGCATCACTTCCACCAGAATCTAATAACATTTTTACATTAGTTAAAGTATTATGCACAGTATCTAACTGAACCTGTACATTAACGTAAGGTTTTTTTCTATGAAATTGAAGTGGTAAAACTTCACATTTTCTACATTTTTTAAACTTAAATTTTTTGGGATTATAGAACGTTATTTCCTCTGCACTGTAGTTAATTTTTACTGTGAAATTTTTCAATAAATTGTAACCAATAATACCATGAATCGTTGTGCCCATTTTACTAGAAAAATCGAAAACATCCTTTAAAATTACATATATGGATGCATTAACGTTGAACATATCTTTTATGCGTATTCTATTATTTTCAGAAAGCACTGCATCCACAGAAGCGCCACCCCCCAGACCTTTTAAAAGAATTTTCTTAGGATTTAAAACAGTAATGCTATCATTTTTTGATAAATTAAAAATAATTGTTTTATTTACCCCAGTATCTAAAATAAAGGAAAGTGTTTTTCCATTAACCTCAAGGGGAATTACAATTAAATTATTAATTAATTTAAAAGAAACTCTTTGTTTCGATTTTGTTTTTTTTTGAAAACGGAATCCGTTTTGTGCATTGATTCTTATTACGAAACCAAGAAGTAGTAAAGTTACTATAAGAAGTACTCTTTTGTTCAAGCTGCTGTTTTTTATAAATTTACGATAATAAGATTTGTGTACTCTTATTTTTGATAATAAATTTAGCCTTAAACTTTTGGTAATATAAGGCATCATCTAAAATATATTTCGCAAATTTGCAGTGTTAATTTTATACATAAAACAATATGCCTTTAATCTCTAAGAAAGGAATACAAATGCCAGAATCGCCAATTAGAAAATTGGTGCCATTTGCTGAAGACGCTAAGAAAAGAGGCGTTAAAGTATTTCATTTAAACATAGGTCAGCCAGACATTAAAACGCCGAAAATTGCATTAGACGCAGTTAAAAACAACACTTTAGAGACGCTAGCTTACGCACGTTCTGAAGGTTCTGAAACTTACAGAACTAAATTGGCAAAATATTATGTAAAAAACAACATACCTGTTACTGCAAATAATATAATTGCAACTACAGGTGGTTCTGAAGCTTTGCTTTTTACAATTGGTAGTATTACAGACCCTGGAGATGAAATTATTATACCAGAGCCATTTTATGCCAATTACAACGGCTTTTCTACTGCTTCTGGTGTAACCGTTGTGCCAGTTATTTCTAAAATTGAAAATAACTTTGCACTGCCAAAAATTGAGGAGTTTGAAAAATTAATTACCAATAAAACCAAAGCAATATTAATTTGTAACCCTGGAAATCCCACAGGTTATTTATATTCTGAAGAAGAGATTGAAAAATTGAAAAAGATTGTCTTAAAACACGATTTATTTTTAATTGCCGATGAAGTGTATAGAGAATTTACATATGATGGTTTAAAACATACCTCTGTTTTATCCTTAGAAGGAATAGATAACAATGCCATTGTAATAGATTCTGTTTCTAAACGTTACAGTATGTGCGGGGCTAGAATAGGTTGTATTGTTTCTAAAAACGATGAATTTATAAAAACTGCCATTAAATTTGCACAAGCAAGATTAAGTCCGCCAACATACGCATTAATTGCAAGTGAAGCTGCCTTAGATACGCCGCAATCTTATTTTGATGATGTTATTGAAGAATATGTAGCTAGAAGAAATACATTAATTGCAGGGCTAGAAAAAATAGAGGGTGTAAAAGTTGCAAATCCAAAAGGTGCTTTTTACTGTGTAGCCGAATTACCTGTTAAAGATTCTGATCATTTTGCACAATGGTTGTTAGAAGATTTTAATTTAAATAATGAAACAGTAATGGTTGCGCCAGCAAGCGGATTCTACTCTACACCGGGTGAAGGAAAAAACCAAATAAGAATGGCATATGTTTTAAACAAAACAGATTTAAACCGTTCTATAGAAATTTTAGCAGCAGCCTTAAAACAATATCCTAATTAGTTGAATATTCAAGAAAACATATCTCTAAAGAAGTATAATACATTTGGTATTGCCGTAAATGCCAAACGTTTTATTTCTGTGGCTTCTGTTTATGAGTTGCAACAACTTTTAAAAGTAGAAAAAAATATTTTCTTAATTTCTGGAGGAAGTAACATGCTACTCACAAAAGATATTGAAGCATTAGTTGTACATCTTGATATTAAAGGAATTTCTATAGATAGAGAAGATGACAATACTATTTATCTTACTGTAAATGCTGGCGAAAATTGGCACGAACTTGTTATATGGTGTGTTTCAAATAATTACGGAGGCATAGAAAACTTATCGCTGATTCCTGGAAATGTGGGTACTTGCCCAATTCAAAATATTGGTGCTTACGGAGTGGAAGTAAAAGACACCATAACTAAAGTTGAAGCTCTAGAAATTGAAACAGGTAAATTAATTCAGTTTTCAAATGAATCTTGTAATTTTGAATATAGAAACTCTCTCTTTAAGAATAAAGAAAAAGGAAAATATATTATTACCGCTGTAAGCTTTCAGTTAACTAAAAGAAACCATAATTTAAATTCTTCTTACGGTGCTATTGAATCTGAATTAATAGCAAAGAAAATAACAAAACCTTCTTTGAAAGATATTTCTGATGCAGTAATTGCTGTCAGGAGATCGAAACTTCCAGATCCAAAAGAAATTGGAAATAGCGGCAGTTTTTTTAAAAACCCTGTGATTCCTAAATCCAAATTTTTAGAACTTCAGAAAGAATATCCAAAAGCTCCAAGTTATAATGTTTCTAAAACTGAGGTTAAAGTTCCTGCAGGTTGGTTAATAGAACAAGCTGGTTTTAAAGGAAAACGTTTTGGAGACTATGGTGTGTATGAGAAACAAGCACTTGTTTTAGTTAATTATGGTAATGCAACTGGAAAAGAAATCTATAAACTTGCACAAAAAATTCAAGAAACAATTATGCAAAAATTTGGTATTTCTTTAGAAATTGAGGTAAATATTATTTAATAAAAAGAGTCTCACTTCCACAAGATATAAACCTTTTTAAAAATTAATTCAAAATTTTATTTATTCTTTTTTTAATGCCTTAACATCAATCATAAGTTGTGCTAATGACGCCCTATTAAGACTATTGTAGATGCCTCTTATGTGTTTATTTTTATCAATGAGTACGAAGTTTTCAGTATGCAAAAACGCATCAATTCCTTTTGGTTCACCTAAATCCTCTTCAACAAAGTAAAACTTTCTCCCCAAGTCATATATTTCTTTTTTATTACCAGTTACCAAATGCCATTTCTTATCTATGATACCATTCTCTAAAGCATACTCTTTAAGTTTCGGAACTGAATCTATTGTTGGAGTCACAGAATGTGATAAAAATAAAACAGCTGTATCATTTTTAAATTCTTCTTGAAGCTTCAGCATACTTATTGTCATCATAGGACAGATTCCAGGGCAAGTAGTAAAGAAAAAATCGGCAATATAGATTTTATTTTCAAATGTTTTTTGAGTTACCTTTTCACCATTCTGATTGATCAATTCAAAATCTGGTATTTTATGGAAGCTTTTTAGCGCTGCACTTTTAGAAGAAATCCATTTTGGTGTAAAAGATGCCTCATTAAAAAAAGGCAAAGCATCTACTCTACTGCCTTCTTGAGTTTTGATGTTCTCTTTACATCCAATTACAATGAGGAATAATAATAAAAGTAAATTATTGTTTTTTAGCATATTGAACTTTTTCATTTTTAAGTTTATAACATAAATTGGCTCTGTTCATACCAAAAATACGTCCATTTTTTGCTTCATAATTTACATATATCTTACCATTCTCTAACCAAGCTTGCTGCAAACCCTCTTCTTTGCCTTTGTTTAAATTTTTCCTTTTGGCCAATTGTCCATTCAAAAACCATATTTTTTGAAGACCATGTCTTTGACCATTCACATAATTAGATTCTGAATATATTTTTCCACTTTTAAAATAATTCAATTTTATTCCATGGAGTTTATTTTGAATGTAGTGTCCTTTACTTTTTATAGAGCCATCCTTAAAAAATTTAAAATATGGACCTTCTCTTTTACCCTTAAAAAAACCTATTTTCTCGGATATACTCTTGTTTTCATCATATACAACAGCATAACCATTAAAAGGTTTTTGGTTATAAAACCATTGCCCCTTTAAAGGGTCTAATTTTATTTCCTCTTTTTTAATAAGGGTATTAACTATTTCTTTACCTAAAGAAAGAGAAGTATTTTCGGTACCCTGTTTTTTACAGCTACCGAAAACACATAAAAGTAATAAAAGTATATACTTAGTTAATCGCATTTGGTGTTCCTTGATAAGGTCCTACAAAAATTATATATCTTCCAGTTGTAGCATAAAGTTCATTAATAATATGGTAATGGTATTCTGCTATATCTGTGTGCTGAGTTACACTCATGTGACCACCTGAAGCATCTAAATTCATAGGATATGTTCCCGTTGAATTGCATTTCCTTCCATAGATAAAAAATCCATCCGAAATAATACCATTTAATGTATCATCATCGTCTGAGAAAGCTAAAGGTTCTAAATGATAATGATAATCAGTAGGTCCAATATGTGCTCCTGAATAATCTAAGCTACCAACAGCAGCATCTAAAGCACCATTACCTTCCTGATCGTTATAAAGATAAGCACCACTTACAGCAACACCAATAGCACCTAATGCCGTCGCTGTTGTTGCACTTGCTAAATCAGGACTTGTAGATACTGTAACAGAAGAAGAATTATCTCGACCAGAAGTATCAATTCGTGTTGGTGTCATTTGCCCTGTGTTTGTGACAGTTGGTGCTACATATAGTGCATGGCTTTCACTCCAATATGGAGTTGTATGATTTGGCAATCCAGTCGTTTCAATAACAACATCGGCTCCTGACAAATAAATTGTTGTTTCATTAGTATCAAACTCTGCAAAAGCGCTGTGTAAAGAAGTTACCGTTGGCGTTTCTTCTTCAATTTCAGCTTCTGAACTACAAGCCACAAGAACAAAAAATAGCATTGCTAAAAGGGTTGTGGTCTTAATAAATTGATTTTTCATTTTTCTTTTGTTTTTAATATTGGATTATATAGTCTTTAGACTCCATATTTTTCTTTTAGTTTATAAACTAAAATAAAAATATTTAGATGCAAGCTCTCATATAAACTTGCGCTTTAGATTCTGTAGACAAAGTACAAGAATTAAAGGATGCTAACCAAGGGTGAAATGTTTTTTTAGTAGGGGGTAATGGTTTAAATTCTATTTAATTACAAAAAGTGCACCTTA
>OBNL01000016.1_pt1 | contig 29266 bp, 22 predicted proteins | sample 1498671 | NCBI WGS metagenome assembly OBNL01 (sample SAMEA3275562, study PRJEB22092) | marine metagenome | biome: ENVO:00000447; feature: ENVO:00002042; material: ENVO:00002010 | collected 2014-06-21T14:30:00+00 | depth 2 m
CATACGAGATCCATGCATGTGACTGGAGTTCAGACGTGTGCTCTTCCGATTTTTACAGAATGATTGTATAGTTTTATATACATAATTAATAGGATTAACTATTTAATTGACTTACAAATACTTACTATCATTTGATAGAAGTTGCTGAATTAAAGGAAAGTGACATGCCTTTGGTTTAGGGTTTTTAAATATTGCTTTAACTTTACAAAAGTGACAAGTGATTTTAAGAACAGTATAGATTATTGTTAACCATTACAAACAGTAAGTTTTAAACCACATAAAAGCCTCACATTTCTGTGAAGCTTTTGACATAGTTTTCTAAACTTTAACCTTCCTAATAGGCTTGCTTTAAATTGTTTTCCCTAAAATATAAAAAGTATATACCAGGTTTTTGAACTCATAATTTTGCACACCTAAAATACCTCATTATTAGTCTTGCTATCTCTGCAAAAACCTCTCACTATAACTCCGTTTAATTAACGTTTATAAACAACAGAGCTAATTGACTCTTGTTGTTTTTGTTCTGAATCTATAGTACTGTTTTCATTTGAATATTTGACATAAAATAATGTGACTAAAAATAGTACTGCAAAAAATATTGCCGCAACTGCGAAAACGTACTCCTTTTGCTCATTATTTTTTTTCGTACTTAAATTTATATTATTTGTAGACATAACTTTTTTAAAATGGATTAATTAAAGACAACTCTCACTATAAAATGAATAGAACTGGTATAAAACGGCATTATCAATAATTTTATGTTGCTTTTAAATGACTTTAACATCATACGGTCCAAGCAATATTAATGGCGAAATCAAGTAAAAACAAAAAAGCCTCACATTTCTGTGAAGCTTTAAGTGAGCCCTGAAGGATTCGAACCTTCGACCGCCTCCTTAGAAGGGAGGTGCTCTATCCAGCTGAGCTAAGAGCCCGTAGTTTTATAGTTGCTACGTACAACTGTGTCGGGGTGGCAGGATTCGAACCTGCGACCTCCTCGTCCCAAACGAGGCGCGATGACCGGGCTACGCTACACCCCGAAATAGTATACTTTACGCTCTAAAGTTACTTGAAAATTGCGGAGAGACAGGGACTCGAACCCTGGCGACAGTTACCCGTCGACAGATTAGCAATCTGCTCCATTACCACTCTGGCACCTCTCCTGTTTTGAACTTGTTCACACTTGTTTTAAAATGCGAGTGCAAATGTATAATTACATTTACAATTTAGCAAGATGTTTTTATGTTTTTTTCGCTTTATTTCCTACTCAGGATATTCAACTCTCAAATGATACATGCTTAATAATTTTTTCTTAATTACCTTTTTAATCGTTTCAATCTCTTTAAAAGTAATATCAGAATTTAAAAACTGATTGTCGGACATTTGTTTCTCAATAATTCTGTCAATTAAATCGCTGATTGTTTGTGCTGTAGGAATTTTCAAACTTTTAGAAGCCGCCTCTGCAGCATCACACATCATTAAAATAGCAGTTTCTTTTGAAAACGGATTTGGCCCTTGATATTGAAATTTTTTAATATCAACATCGGTATCAGGATTCATCTCTTTTTCTTTCATTAAAAAATAATAAGTAGTAGAAGTACCATGATGTGTTCTAATAAAGTCTATAATTCTGTCTGGTAAATTATATTTTTTGGCAATTTCTACTCCTTTTATCACATGATCTGTTATTATTTTAGCACTGTCTTTAGGAGACAAATCATGGTGTGGGTTGACGCCTGTAGTTTGGTTTTCTGTAAAATACATTGGATTTACCATTTTTCCAATATCATGATACAAAGCACCTGTTCTTACCAACATAGAATTTGCACCTATTTCATTGGCTGCAGCTTCTGCTAAATTAGCTACTTGCATCGAATGCTGAAAAGTACCTGGAGCTTTCTCGTTTAACGCTCTTAGAAGCTCTGTATTTGTGTTTGATAGCTCTAACAACGTAACGTCTGAAACCAATCCAAAAACTTTTTCGTAGATATAAATTAAAATAATGGATAGAAAGGAAAGCAATCCATTTAAACCAAACAGTATAAAATAATCTACATTTATTTGAGATGCATTGCCTTCTTTTATGATTGAAAAAGCAAAATAAGTAAGCATGTAAATACCGGTAATCTGGGCAACTGATATAAAAAGATTGGCTCTCTTATACAATTCTGAAACAGTTAAAATAGTAACGATACCTGCTATAATATGCAGATAAATAAACTCGAAACTATTAGGAACTACATACCCTAGTAAAAGTACCGTAAGTACATGCGCAAAGAGGCCTAAACGTGCGTCAAAAAAAGCTTTTAAAATAATTGGCAAAACACTTAAAGGAACAACGTATAAGTAATCTGCATTGTAATTTATAACCAATGTTTGAATGAAAATCATTGAAAAAACATTGAAAAAGATAAACGTAACCTTGTTGTTGTTATTGTAAATTTCTTCTCGGTACTTCTTTAAGAATAACAAGAGCATTAATAAAGCAAGTGCTACTAAAATAGTATACCCTAAGATAATCCAATTGTAATTAGATTCTGTCCAAACTTTAGATTCAGATTCACTTTTTAAAGAACTTAATACTGCTAATTTTTTTCCCTCAACAATATCTCCTTTTAAAATAATTAATTCTCCTGAAGAAACCTTTCCTTTCGTATAAGAAATCTTTCTCGTTTCATTGTCAATTACCTTCTCCGTAAAATCTGCATCATAGGTAATGTTAGGTTTAATTATATCAGAGAGTATATTAAAAAATTGTTTTCTTCTAAACTCATTAAAACCGATCTCTAAGTTTGCTGTAATAATTTTTAAGACTTTGTTTGAATTGTATAGATTTTTAAAAGGAATGTCTTTCACAACATTTTCTTTTGTTATAGAAATCAATGCATCTTTATTAGCAACAATATTCTGACTAATGGTTGCTAAAAAACCTTCTTTATAAACTTCATTAATTATTTCTACCCCTATTTTATTGAACAATATTTTTTGATCAATAGATAAAGAATCACTTAAAAGAAGGGTTTGAACACTTTTTTCAAAAGCAGTATTTACAGCTACTACTGCGGCCTTATTGTAGATGAAAAAAAGTTTTGAATTGGCTTCTATTCGCTGTTTTTCTATTTTAATTTCAGCTTCAGATTTTTGAACTGCAAAATCAAAAGGTGCATATAAATTATCGTATTTCCATAATTGTCCATTATTAAAATCATACTTAAACTGCCCTCCTTTTGGAAATAAATAAACAATAGCAACTGTAGTAATTAAAAATAAAATTACTTTATAGATGATGGTGTTTTTCTGATAGAGTTTATTAACGAAATTGCTCATATTATGTATCTTATTATTACAAACTTACTGCAAAAAAGTTAAGGTTAGAGATTGAAAAGAGACAAACCTATCAAAATCGATTAAAAAAGTTTAATTTCGCGTACAACCTTGTGTAAAAATAATCCGAAAACATCATATGAAAGAAGTAGTAATTGTATCTGTTGCCAGAACACCTATTGGAAGTTTTATGGGAAGTTTATCTTCTATACCAGCAACAAAATTAGGTGCTATCGCAATAAAAGGAGCTTTAACTAAAATTAATTTATCACCAGAACTGGTAGACGAAGTATTTATGGGGAATGTAGTTTCTGCTGGCTTAGGACAAGCACCGGCAAGACAGGCTGCAATCTATGCTGGGCTTCCAGATACAGTGCCGTGTACAACTATAAATAAAGTTTGTGCTTCTGGTATGAAATCGATTATGTTAGCAGCACAATCCATTGCTTTAGGTGATGCTGAAATTGTTGTTGCAGGTGGAATGGAAAACATGAGTGCTATCCCACATTACCAACATGCTAGAAATGGCAATAAATTTGGGCCAATCACAATGGAAGATGGCATGCAGAAAGATGGATTGGTAGATGCATATGGCAAAATTCCTATGGGTGTTTGTGCGGATGCTTGTGCTACTGAATATAATTTTTCTAGAGAAGCGCAAGATAACTTTGCAATACAGTCATATGAACGTTCTGCAAAAGCCTGGAGTGCTGGGAAATATGCCGATGAAATTGTGCCCGTAGAAATTCCTCAGAGACGTGGAGATGCAATTATTTTCTCAGAAGATGAAGAATTTAAAAATGTAAAAATGGAGAAAATTGCTTCCTTAAGAGCAGCCTTTACAAAAGACGGAACAGTTACTGCTGCAAATGCCTCTACAATTAATGATGGTGGTGCTGCATTGGTTTTAATGTCTGCCGAAAAGGCAAAAGAATTAAAAATTACTCCGCTTGCAAAAGTTAGAAGTTACGCAGATGCTGCACACGAACCAAAATGGTTCACAACTGCGCCAGCAAAGGCACTTCCAAAGGCATTAGCCAAAGCAAATCTCTCTATTAAGGATGTAGACTTTTTTGAATTGAATGAAGCTTTTTCTATTGTAGGTTTAGCTAATATGAAGCTTTTAAATATTACAGATGATAAAGTAAACGTTAATGGTGGCGCAGTCTCTTTAGGGCACCCCTTAGGAGTTTCTGGTGCTAGAATAGTAATTGCCTTAACTTCTATTTTAAAACAAAATAACGCCAAATTTGGTGCCGCAGCAATCTGCAATGGAGGTGGTGGTGCTAGTGCTATGATTATCGAAAGAATTTCTTAAGTAAAAAGTAAAAAAAAACTAAAACCTAACAATTAAAAACTTGTTATACGGCATTTGTAATATAAGTATTGTTCCTTTAAGACTAGAGGAATCTGACAAATCTGAAATGATTAGTCAGGTTTTATTTGGTGAGCATTTTGAAATAATTGAAAAGCAAAAAAGCTGGACTAAAATTCGTTTGGCTTTTGATAAATTTGAGGGTTTTATAGACAACAAGCAATATCTTGAAATTACTGAAGAGAACTACATACAAATAAATAATAAAACGATTACCTATACTGCTGAAATAGTAGACTTTGTTACAGATGAACAAAACGAATTAACAACAATTGCAATAGGTTCTCAATTGCCTTTTTTTACGGAAGGAAAGTTAAAATTAGGAAGTAACAAATATAGGTACGACAATTCTGTTTTTCATGGAATATCTTCTAAAAGCGATCTTTTAAAAACTGCATTTACCTATTTAAATGCACCTTTTCTGTGGGGTGGAAAAACTCCTTTTGGTATTGATTGTTCTGGTTTTACGCAAATGGTTTATAAACTTTGTGGGCATCAATTATTAAGAGATGCAAAACAACAAGCTACCCAAGGAGAAGTACTTAGTTTTATTGAAGAAAGCGAGCCGGGAGATTTGGCTTTTTTTGACAATGAAGAAGGAGAAATTATTCATGTTGGTATTATTTTAAATGATTACCACATCATACATGCACACGGAAAAGTAAGAATAGATAGCTTAGATCATAGTGGAATTTTCAATGCAGATCTTCAAAAGCATACCCATAAATTAAGAGTGATAAAAAAAATTATATAAAAAAAATCCGAAACTTGAAAGTTTCGGATTTTTTTTATATGTAGAATTTCAATAACTTATTGCCCTCTCATTTCTTTATAAATTGGTCTTAAAGCATCTGCTTCTTCGATCATTTCTAAAGTATCATACATGTTTAACAATGTTCTAACAGTTCCTTCAGACCTCTCTATAGTATCCGCTTTCATTAAGTAAGGTAACGCTTTTTTATAAAGTGCTTTCTGCTTTGCAAGCAATGCGTCATACTTATCATAATCCGATAAATTATTATTCATTTCCTCAATAATTTCTTTTTCTTCTGCAAGCATCGCAACCGCTAGATTCATATACGCATCTCCATAGTCTGGCTTTAATTCAATTGCTTTCTTGTAGTAAGCTACCGCCTCTTCTATTTTACCTTCATTTGCATTTACAACACCTAAATTAAAAAATAACGTAGGGTTTGTAGGGTCTAACTTTACAGCTTCTTGCATTAAGGCCCCAAACTTGTCCATTCTATCTAACTTAATATACAACTGCGCCTCATTAAGTATTAAATTAACATCTTTTGGATTCGCTTTTCTAGCCTCTTGTAGTGCAACTATAGCTTCTTCTGTTTTTCCTTGGTTTACTAAAATATAACCAATATTTTTTACAATATCAGCTTGTTTAGATTCAGATACTTTTTCGGTAGGTTCTTTATATTGCTTTGCTTTAACCATTAAATCTCTTTGAGTTTTTGAACCCAAATCTTCTACTTTACCAGATTCTATACTAACTGCTAAATATTGCGTAGTAATTCCTGTATATCCTATTTTCTTCAATTCTCTATAGTACCCTAAAGCAGCATCGTACTCTTTTGCTAACGAAGCACTAAGAGCTGCGTTGTATAAAAACGTTGTATCTGTAGGACTTAACTTATACGTTAGATGAAAACTAGTAGCTGCATCTTTATAATTCTTGTCATTACTATAAAGATCTATTGCCTTTGTAGATACTTTTTGTACTAGAGAACCAAACATAGGCTTTGCTAGCTTTGTATATTTTTTCTTTCCTATTTCAATTTCATAATCAAAAAGATTATTAAAACTATCGGCTGCAGCTGCATAATTACTTTCACCAGCTAATGCTTGCCCTTTTAAGAAGTAGTACTTTGCCTTATATTTAGAATCCATACTTGCTAACATAGCATCTACAGAATTTACAGCAACCAATGCTGATGCAAACTCACCTTTCTTTATTGCTTTTTCTGCAGTTTTTAATTCACTTTTCTGGCCAAAGGCTATCATAGAAATTAAACCTAGAGAAATTGCTAATACTTGATTTTTCATTTTAAAAATTATTTAATTTATTATTACTCGTTATTTTCATTTGATTCATTTTCACTTGAATCATTTTCAATTTCTGTGCCATCTTCCGTTTCACCTTCTAAATCTTCTTCTACGTCTTCTTCGTGTGCGACTTTGGCAACAGCTGCAATGCTATCAGAATCTTTAATGTTAATTAAACGAACACCCTGTGTTGCACGTCCCATAACCCTTAAGTCTTCTACAGCCATTCTAATAGTCAATCCAGATTTATTTATAATCATTAAATCGTTAGAATCATTTACATTTTTAATAGCTACTAAATTACCTGTTTTCTCAGAAATATTTAAAGTTTTTACACCTTTACCACCTCTATTGGTAACTCTATAGTCTTCTAATTTAGAGCGCTTACCAAATCCTTTTTCTGAAACCACAAGAATATTGCTTTCCATATCATTTACGGCAACCATACCAATTACCTCATCATTTTCATGCTGTAAAGTAATTCCTCTTACCCCAGAAGCAGTTCTTCCCATTGGGCGTGTTTTTGCTTCTTCAAAACGAATTGATTTACCAGATGCTAATGCCAACATTACTTGACTATCTCCAGTTGTTAGTTTTGCTTCTAATAACTCATCACCTTCTTTAATGGTAATTGCATTAATACCATTTGTTCTTGGTCTAGAATACTGTTCTAAAGAAGTCTTTTTAACTTGTCCTTTTTTAGTTGCCATAATTACATAATGGCTATTAATATATTCTTCGTCTTTTAAATCTTGTGTTACTAAGAACGCCTTTACTTTATCATCTGGTTCTATATTGATTAAGTTTTGCATTGCTCTACCTTTAGTGTTTTTACCACCTTCAGGAATTTCATATACACGCATCCAAAATACTTTTCCTTTCTGCGTAAAGAACATCATGTATTGATGATTTGTACCTACAAATAAGTGCTCTAAGAAATCTTCATTTCTTGTAGTTGCACCTTTTTGACCTCTACCACCTCTATTCTGAACTTTATATTCTTCTAAATTTGTACGTTTTAAATATCCAGCATTCGAAATTGTAACCACCACCTTTGTATCTGGTATCATGTCTTCAATTCTCATGTCTCCACCAGCGTATTCTATAATAGATCTGCGCTCATCTCCGTACTTATCTTTAATATGTGCTAACTCTTCTTTAATAATATCGTAACGTCTTGGTTCGTTTGCTAAAATATCTTTTAGATCTGTTATGGTTAACATAATTGCGTCAAACTCTGCGCGCAATTTATCTTGCTCTAAACCTGTTAATTGACGCAAACGCATCTCTACGATGGCTTTTGCTTGAATTTCTGTCAACTCAAAACGCACGATTAACTTCTCACGAGCTTCATCTGCATTTTTAGATGCACGAATAGTAGCAATTACCTCATCAATGTTATCTGAAGCAATAATTAATCCCTCTAAAATATGTGCTCTTGCTTCTGCCTTTTTAAGATCAAATTCTGTTCTTCTAACAACAACTTCATGCCTGTGCTCAACAAAATAATGAATTAGTTGTTTTAAATTTAATTGCTCTGGTCTTCCTTTTACCAAGGCAATATTATTCACACTAAAAGAAGTTTGTAATTGCGTGTACTTAAATAACTTATTTAATACGATATTAGGAATTGCATCACGTTTTAAAATATACACAATACGCATTCCGTTTCTGTCAGACTCATCTCTAATATTAGAAATACCTTCAATTTTCTTATCATTAACAAGTTCAGCAGTTTTTTTAATCATTTCTGCTTTATTCACTTGGTAAGGAATCTCTGTAACAATAATACACTCACGCCCCTTCACTTCTTCAACGATAGCTTTAGCGCGCATGACAATACGTCCTCTACCTGTATGAAAAGCATCTCTTACACCATCGTAACCATATATAATTCCTCCTGTAGGAAAATCTGGTGCGGTAATGTGCTGCATTAACTCATCTATTTCAATCTCTCTATTCTCTATATATGCTAGCGTACCATTAATAACCTCTGTTAGGTTGTGTGGCGCCATATTTGTTGCCATACCTACTGCAATTCCAGAAGCACCGTTTACTAATAAATTAGGAATACGTGTTGGTAAAACCGTTGGTTCTTGCAAGGTATCATCAAAGTTCAAACGATGATCTACAGTATCTTTTTCAATATCAGCCAACATGTCTTCTGATATTTTCTGCATTCTAACCTCAGTATAACGCATTGCCGCTGGTGAATCTCCATCTACAGAACCGAAATTCCCTTGCCCATCGACCATCATGTAACGCACACTCCAGTTTTGCGCCATTCTTACCATAGAATCATATACAGAAGTATCTCCGTGCGGGTGAAACTTCCCTAAAACTTCTCCAACAATTCTTGCCGACTTCTTGTAAGACCCAGTTGCCTTAATTCCTAGCTCATGCATACCAAATAAAACTCTTCTATGAACGGGTTTTAAACCATCTCTAACATCTGGTAATGCTCTTGAAACAATCACTGACATCGAATAATCGATATACGCAGCTTTCATCTGCTCTTCTATGTTAATAGGAATTACTTTTTCTCCGTCTGCCATATATATATTCTATAAATATTTATTCACTTTTTTAAAACAAGGCAAGATACTATTTCTATTAGAGTTTACAAAAACATACCCGTTCTGAATTAAAGAGAGTTATCAACATTTTTTAATAATTTTTAACAGCTATTTATTAGGTTGATTTTCAATAGTTTTATAAATTGTAGTCCTAGTCAAACTGTCAGTTTTTTAAAGATTGGCACCTTTTTTGTAATTAATTAGAAAAAAAAAGAACTAAATTTACATCAATAGAGAATATAATATGGACGATAATTTTTCACCAAAAGTAAGAGATGTAATAGCATTCAGTAAAGAAGAGGCGCTAAGGTTAGGGCATGAATTTATTGGGACTGAACATTTGTTATTAGGCTTAATAAGAAAAGGGGAGGGAAAAGCAATGGAAATCTTAACTGCATTTGATGTAGATACGGTGCTATTGCGTAAAAAACTAGAACAATTAAACCCTGCATTTACAGATACTTCGAGTAAGAAAAACTTACATTTAACAAGGCAAGCAGAAAAAGCGCTTAAAACTACATTTCTAGAAGCAAAATTATACCAAAGTGAGTCTATTGATACTGCTCATTTATTGTTATGCATTCTTAGAAATGAAAATGACCCAACAACAAAACTAATTCAGAAGTACCATGTAAATTATGATGAAGCCAAGGCTTTATATAAACAATTACATGCAGAAGACACAGATAATTTGCCAAACAACCCAATTGCAGAAACCCCTTCTGATGACGAGTTTCCTTCAGAAAAACCGAACCCTTTTGACCAATCTAAAAAACCGCAAAATGTAAAAAAATCTAAAACACCTGTTTTAGATAATTTTGGTAGAGATTTAACGGATTTAGCAGAAAGAGGAAAATTAGACCCAGTTGTAGGAAGACAAAAAGAAATTGAACGTGTTTCACAAATTCTAAGTAGAAGAAAGAAAAATAACCCAATGCTAATAGGTGAACCAGGGGTTGGTAAATCTGCCATTGCAGAAGGCTTGGCTCTAAGAATTATAGAACGTAAAGTTTCTAGAATTTTATTTGACAAACGTTTGGTCTCTTTAGATTTAGCAAGTTTGGTTGCGGGTACAAAATACCGTGGTCAATTTGAAGAACGTATGAAGGCTTTAATGAATGAACTTGAAAAGAATGAGGATATTATTCTTTTTATAGACGAAATTCATACGATTGTTGGCGCCGGTGGAGCAACGGGTTCTCTAGACGCTTCTAACATGTTAAAACCTGCCTTAGCGCGTGGAGAAATTCAATGTATTGGTGCAACTACTTTAGACGAGTTTAGAACAAATATAGAAAAAGATGGTGCTTTAGAACGTCGTTTTCAAAAGGTAATTGTAGAGCCTACTTCCGTAGACGAAACCATTCAAATCTTACAAAATATTAAATCTAAATATGAAGAACATCATCATGTAAATTATACAGATGAAGCGATTAATGCTTGTGTAAAATTAACAAATAGATATATGACAGACAGGTACCTACCAGACAAAGCTATTGATGCTTTAGATGAAGCGGGTTCTAGAATTCATATTACCAATATTGTAGTGCCTCAACAAGTTTTAGAATTAGAAGCTCAACTAGAAACTGTTCGCAGTCAAAAAACAAAAGCAGTAAACGGACAGAAATACGAAGAAGCTGCAAAGTTGCGTGATGATGAAAAAAACATGGAAGCTGCACTAGACTCTGCTCAGAAACAATGGGAAGACGACTCTAAACAAAATAGAGAAATTGTTACAGAAGATAATGTTGCAGAAGTAGTTTCTATGATGACAGGAATTCCTGTAAATAGAGTTGCAGAGGCAGAAACAGAAAAATTACACGAATTACCGCAACTGATTAAAGGAAAAGTTGTGGGACAAGATATTGCAGTGACAAAAGTAGTGAAGGCAATACAAAGAAATAGAGTTGGATTAAAAGATCCAAACAAACCTATTGGATCCTTTATATTTTTAGGCCAAACTGGTGTTGGTAAAACACAATTAGCAAAAGTACTAGCTCGTGAATTATTTGATTCTGATGATTCTTTGATTAGAATTGACATGAGTGAATACATGGAGAAATTTGCTATTTCTCGCCTAATTGGTGCACCTCCAGGATATGTTGGTTATGAAGAAGGAGGACAATTAACTGAAAAAGTAAGAAGAAAACCGTATGCTGTTATTTTATTAGACGAGATAGAAAAAGCACATCCGGATGTATTTAATATTTTGCTGCAAATTTTAGATGATGGCTTTATCACAGATAGCTTAGGAAGAAAAATCGACTTTAGAAATACCATAATTATTATGACTTCTAATATTGGTGCACGCCAATTAAAAGATTTTGGCGGCGGTGTTGGTTTTGGAACTGCTACGAAAGCAGCACAAGCAGACGAACATGCTAAATCTGTTATAGAAGGTGCTTTAAAAAAATCTTTTGCTCCTGAGTTTCTAAACAGAATAGATGACGTAATTATCTTCAACGCGCTAGAAAGAGAAGACATACATGCAATAATAGATATTGAATTAGATAAATTATTAAATAGAATATCTGACTTAGGCTACACATTAGATCTAAGCGAGAAAGCTAAAGACTATATAGCAGATAAAGGATTCGATAAGAAATATGGAGCTAGACCTCTTAAAAGAGCGATACAGAAATACATTGAAGATGCTTTAGCAGAAGAAATTGTAAATTCTAAACTCTCTGAAGGTGACACTATTAAAATGGATCTTGATGAGAAAGAAAATAAACTTACAATTCAAATAGAGAAAACTAAAAAGAAGATAAAAACGAAAACAGCTTCTTAAAATTTAAAAACCCAAACAAATGTTTGGGTTTTTTTTTACTTCAATTACTTATTTTTTTAGGAAAACATTAACAAGGTAGTGCCTCAATAAATTATTTAAAAAAACATAAATTTTTATATTTGTACGCTAAAGCAAAAACAAAAAATGAAGAAAAATAGCCTCCTTTTATTCACATTGATACTCCTTGCTTCTTGCACGGGTAAAAACGCTACGGAATATCTCTACTTATCAGGGAAATTAGAAAACAATAAAGATTCTATACTTACAATCGCAGGACAAACTGGGATTATTAAAACAATTGCTATAAATACAGACGGTACTTTTAAAGACACTCTAAGAGTTGAAAAAGCAATATATACACTTACTACAAATGCTAAAAGAGCACCTATATATTTAAAAAACGGTTTTAATATTAGTATAAATGCAAATGCAGAAGACTTTATGACTAGCATTGCCTTTTCTGGACATGGATCAGAAAATAGTAACTTTATGCTAGCTCAAATAAAGGAAAGTCAAAAACTTGGAGACCCTACTGCTATTTTAGAATTGGAGGAAAATCAATTTAAAACCAAATTAGAAACTATAAAACAAAAATATGACAGCATCTTAAATTCTTATGAAAACATTGATAGTTCTTTGGTTGAAAAAGCAAACCAACAAACTGCTGAAATGATGAATTATTTTAATAAAACGTATGCTAAAAATAAAGCATTTGCTAAAGGGTCACCTTCTCCAGAATTTAAAAATTACATAGACTTTAAAGGAGGAGAAAAGTCTTTAGATTCTTTTAAAGGAAAATATGTTTATATTGATGTTTGGGCAACCTGGTGTGGACCTTGCATTCAGCAAATTCCTTTTTTAAATTCCTTAGAAAAAGAATACCATAGAAAAAACATAGCTTTTGTTAGTATTTCTACAGATGAATCAAGAAGAAGTGGTGGTTCTTGGGATGCTGCAGAAAATAAATGGAGAAAATTTGTAAAGGATAAACAATTAACAGGAACGCAATTGTGGGCAGGACAAGATTACGATTTCCAGAAAGCATATCAAATCAATTCAATCCCTAGATTTATATTAATAGATCCTAAGGGAAACATTGTTAATGCAAATGCACCTAGACCTTCTGAACCTAGATTAAAACAATTATTCACTTCTTTAGGTATCTAAACACCCATTAGTAAACATAAAAAAGCGAAATTCAACTTAATGAATTTCGCTTTTTTTATATATTCTAAACTATCAAAAGTCTTTAAAAATTACTCTTTATAAACCCCCATTTTAGCATATTTATCCATTCTCTGAGCAACTAATTCTTCTTCAGGTAAATCTTTTAATTCATTAAAAGCAATAGCTATTTGTTCTTTTACCGCCGTAAAAGCACCTGCTCTATCTGTATGCGCTCCGCCAACTGGTTCTTTAATGATACCATCAATCAACTTCATTCTCTTCATATCTGTACCAGTCAGTTTTAAAGCTGCAGCAGCCTGCTCTTTATACTCCCAACTTCTCCATAAAATAGAAGAACAAGATTCTGGAGAAATTACAGTATACCAAGTATTTTCCATCATGTAAACTCTATCACCTACTCCAATTCCTAAAGCACCACCAGAAGCACCTTCACCAATAACAACTGTTATAATTGGTGTTTTTAAAATGGTCATTTCAAAGATGTTTCTTGCAATTGCCTCTCCTTGTCCGCGCTCTTCTGCCTCTAAGCCAGGATACGCTCCTGGAGTATCCAGTAAAGTTACAACTGGAATGCCAAATTTCTCTGCCATTTTCATTAAACGCAATGCTTTTCTATATCCTTCAGGATTTGCCATCCCGAAGTTTCTATACTGACGTGTTTTAGTGTTATACCCTTTCTGTTGTCCAATAAACATATAAGATTGATCACCAATTTTACCTAAACCACCAATCATAGCTTTATCATCACCAACATTTCTATCTCCATGAAGTTCCATAAAGGTATCTCCACAAATTGCTTTAATATAATCTAAAGTATAAGGTCTACTTGGATGTCTAGATAACTGAACACGCTGCCAAGGTGTTAGGTTTTTGTATATATTTTTTCTAGCATCCACTAGTTTCTTTTCTATTTTTTTACAAGTAGCAGTAACATCTACTTCACTTTCCTCACCAATAATTTGACATTTTTGTAGTTGATCTTGAAGCTCTTTAATAGGCATTTCAAATTCTAAATACTCCATATTGTGGTGTTTTTATTTTAGTTGTTTGTAAAGACAAACATACTATAAAAATTACTTTTCAGGTAGATATAATTTACTTTTTTCTGTTCCATTTTTGTTGAAACTTCTCTTTCAAAATACTTCTGTTTTTTATAATGCCATTTAACAAAACAACGAATAACACAATAAAAGCACCTAAATAAAAGGTACTACTCATTTGCTCTTTATCTCCAAAAATAAATAGCGCTAATACAATTGCATAAATAGGCTCTAAATTAATAGTGAGCATAACTGTGTAAGGAGATAAGTATTTCATTACTTGCACAGAAGCTATAAATGCATATGCAGTGCAAATACTGCTTAAAACTATTAAATACATCCAATCGGATGCAGGGATTTGAAAAAAGCTTACTGAAAAACTATTTGTAAATAGCAGGTAAATAGTAATAAAAACAACACCAAAAAATAATTGATAAAATGAGATAGTATCAGCTGTATACTTCTTGATAAATAAACCGTTTAAAACCGCAAATAAAGCACCTAAAAAAGAAGCTATTAAGGCATAAATAATTCCTAGTTTATACTGACTTTCAAAATTAAAAATAATATACAAGCCTGCAATTACTAATAAACCTAGGAACATCTCTAAAGCATTTATTTTTCTTTTAAAAAAAACAGGTTCTATTAATGCTGTAAAAAAAGCTCCAGTACTCATCGTTACTAAAGCAACAGAAACATTAGAAACTTTTATCGCTTTAAAAAAGAAAACCCAATGCAAAGCAATAACAACTCCTGTGAAGAAAAATTTTAAAAGCCCTGCTCTATCTACTTTAAATGATTTCTTCTTCCATAAAAAGTAAATGGCAATAAATAACACTGCCAATAACATTCTATACCAAACTAAAGGAATTGCATCTATTGTTATTAAGGCTCCTAGAATTGCAGTAAAACCCCATATAAATACAATAAGATGAAGTAATAAATAATTTTTAAATTTACTTTCTTGCATGGAAGTAGAGATAAATTGCTATCAGACCAAAAAGAATATTAGGAATCCAAACATAAGCCAGCGAGTTAACGCCTGCAACAGATCCTAAAACTTCTCCAACTTTCATAAAGAAAACATACAAAAACATAATACCCACACCAACCGCCAAATTAACACCTGTTCCTCCTCTTCTTTTTCTAAAAGCTAGAGCAACCGCAATTATTGTAAGAATATAAGAAGCTATTGGTAAACTACTTCTTTTGTAGAGTTCTACTAAATAAGCGTTTAAATTCTTTACCCCTCTTTTCTTAGAGATATTTATAAATGCTACTAATTCATTAGACGGCATTTCTTGAGCAAAAGCAGATTTATAAATTAAATCTTTAGGTGTAAAATTAAATACAGTGTCCATTTTACTACCAGAGAAAATACTGTCTTTATCTTTATAAACTAAACGTTTTCTCCATCGATTTAAAGTAAATATAGAGTCTTTATTATTATAACTTAACCTATCCGCAGAAAGTTTAGATATTAATTCTAAACCATTATAGGTTTCTGAATTAAAATCATTCCCTACATTATTTTCCGTGTTAAAACTTCTAATAAAAATATAAGTACTGTCTGTAAGCTGCAAACTAAAATCAGAAACGTATTTTAACGCGTTTTTCTGTTTTGAATTATTAATGTATTTTTTTTCAAATGCTTTTCTAACCTTGCTGCTATTTGGAACTACATAATGATTCATTCCTAAAGAGAGTATTGTAATTAAAGTAGCCCCTATAAAATAAGGATACATAAAACGTGTAAATGAAACCTTCGCATTTGTAATTGCTATAATTTCTGTATTATTAGAAAGCTTCGAAGTAAATAAAATTACCGCTATAAACAACGCCAAAGGCATAAATGTATTGGTATAGTAAATAATAAAATTTAAATAATAATCATTTAAAACTTCATTTAATCCCAAGTTTGGATGCTCTAAAAAATTATCTATTTTTTCAGAAACATCAATAGCAATTGCTATCGGAATCAAGATTAATAAGGTGAACAAAAATGTTACCAAAAATCTTTTTAATATGTACCAATCAATTATTTTCAATTATTTTTTTTAGTTTTTGGTAGCGATGAATAGCTATAATCTTTTGTCCATTTGTTTTACCATTTTATCTTTCCATTCTCTAAAATCTCCCGCAATAATATGTTTTCTAGCTTCACGCGTTAGCCAAACATAAAAACCTAAATTATGAATAGATGCAATCTGCTTTCCTAACATTTCTTTTGCTGCAAAAAGATGACGTAAATAAGCTTTAGAGTACATCGTATCTACCCAAGTAATTCCCATATCATCTATTGGAGAAAAATCATCTTCCCACTTTTTATTTTTTATATTAATAGAGCCATGCGCTGTAAACAACATTCCGTTTCTTGCATTTCTTGTTGGCATTACACAATCAAACATATCTACCCCTAACGCAATGTTTTCTAAAATATTAATTGGTGTACCAACACCCATTAAATAACGTGGCTTATCTTCTGGTAAAATTTCGCAGACAATTTCTGTCATTCCATACAATTCTTCAGCAGGCTCACCAACGGAAAGACCTCCAATTGCATTTCCTTGAGCTCCAGCGTTTGCGATGTATTCTGCAGATTGTTTTCTTAAATCTTTATAGGTACTTCCTTGAACTATTGGAAAAAATGTTTGCTCAAAACCGTATTTAAAAGGTAACTTTTCTAAATGATTCATACATCTATCTAACCACCTATGCGTCATGTGCATAGAACGTTTTGCATAATTATAATCACAAGGATAAGGAGTACATTCATCGAAAGCCATAATAATATCCGCCCCAATTGTACGCTGAGTTTCCATTACGTTTTCTGGAGTAAAGAAATGCGTAGAACCATCAATATGACTTTTAAACTTTACGCCCTCTTCATTAATTTTCCTTCTTCCTGAAAGAGAGTACACTTGGTAACCTCCAGAATCTGTTAAAATATTTCGATCCCAATTCATGAACTTATGTATACCACCTGCTTTTTCTAAAATATCCATACCCGGACGTAAGAATAAGTGGTAGGTATTAGCTAAAATAATATCAGGATTTATCTGGTCTTTTAATTCTGTCTGATGCACACCTTTTACAGTACCAACTGTTCCAACTGGCATGAATATGGGTGTCTCTATAGTTCCGTGATCTGTGGTAATTTTACCAGCTCTGGCTTTACTCTTGGGATCGGTTATTTTTAAATCGAATTTCATTATGGACAAATATACTATTATTTTACAAGGAGTATTCTCCCCATATTACACTGATTTTACAAGGCTTTAAAACCTTGTATTGTTGTTTCAATAAAGAATTTGAAAATATTTTTATACTACCAACGTTTCTTTTTAGATGAAAAACTACTATTACTTCTTTTACTTTTTGGCGACGATTTTCTAAAAGAGGCACTTTTTTTATTAAAATCGTTCTTTGTAGGTGCTTTATTTCTCTTTGGTTTTGCTTGTTTTGGTTTTTCTTCAACGACAGAAGCTTCTTCTGTTTTTGAAGAACTAGAGATCATATTATTAATCTCTTTCATCTCATCTTCCGTTAATTCTCGCCAATCTCCTGATTGTAAATAACCAAGTTCTACATTCATAATTCTCGTGCGCTTTAACTTTGTTACTTCGTAATCTAAGTATTCGCACATTCTTCTAATCTGACGATTTAAACCTTGTGTTAAAACAATTTTGAATATTTTATCACTTACTTTTTCGATTTTACATTTTTTAGTAACAGTTCCCAAAATAGGAATTCCATTTCCCATACTTGCAATAAAATCATCTGTAATTGATTTATCTACAGAAACAAAATATTCTTTTTCGTGATTGTTACCAGCACGTAGGATTTTATTTACAATATCGCCATCGTTTGTTAAAAATATTAAACCTTCAGAAGGCTTGTCTAAACGCCCAATTGGGAACAATCTTTCTGGATAATTTACATGCTGTACAATATTATTTGGTTCCCTATCATCTGTTGTAGAAACAATACCAACAGGTTTATTTAAAGCAATGTATAAGGTTATATTTTTTGGTTCTACAAGGCGTCCATCAAACTTTACAACGTCTTTTTTACCAACTCTATTTCCTAATTGCGTTTTTTTACCATTAATAGTAATCCTACCTTCTTTAATAAATTTCTCTGCCTCTCTGCGAGAACAAACGCCAGATGAACTTATATATTTATTAAGATTTATAGATTGTTGATTGTTCGTTTCCAATGAAAAATATTTTTGGCAAAAGTAAGTATAAGATTATAATTCTATGGTTCTAAAAGTTAAATTAATTCTGGGTGAATTTACTTTTTTAGTTGGTGGTAATCTGTGCAACCAGTTAGTTTGTGTTCCTTTTTTCATAACCAATAAGCTACCGTTTTCTAAAACAATATCTATTCTTTGTTTATTCTCTTTGTGCTTAAATGAGAACTTACGCGCTACGCCTAAAGAAATAGATGCTATTGCTCCGTTTTTTTTTAACATTTTTTCTCCATCAGAGTGATACCCCATTCCTTCTTCACCCGTGTGATATAAGTTTAATAAACAAGAATTATAGGTTTCTCCACTTTCCTTTTCTACTATTTTTTTTAATGCCAACAATTCTTTTGTAAAAAGGACTGCAGTTTTTGTAATCCCAGAGTATTTATATGAAAACTCTGAGGTTCCAAACCAAGCTACTTTTCTTTTGGTAATGATTTTTTTTCCAAAAATTATAGCTTCATCATTTTTCCAATGTATTGTATTCATTAGGGTCTCAAAATAGAAGTTACAGGCATTGGTATCCAAAATAATACCATGATAATTTGTAACTCCATCACAAGGAAGTATGTTTTTCACTATTTCTGAAGAGAATAAATCCATTACAGTAAATATACAAAAACCTTATTACGCGTTTAAATAGTTCTAAAAAAGAATAGATATAATTTTTATAAAACAAAAAAGAGCCCTTTTTAAAGGACTCTTTTTAAGCATACTAAATAACTTAATTACATGATCTTATTATTAATCATTAGACACATTCATCACCATTGCATGATCATACTTGCAACAACCTGGCAAACCATCATAAGCTTCTTCGTTACCTGCCACCTGTTCAGTATCATAACCAGACGCTGCAATTGCTTCATGAATTACTACCGCGTCTATTTTACCATCATCAAAAGAAATATCAATTTTCTTTTGATCTACATCCCAAACTGCACTTGACACTCCTTCAACACTATTCGCTGCTTTTTCAATAGTCATTTTACACATACCACAATTGCCTCTTACGCCAAAAGTTAGATTTGTTTTTACTGCAGCAACCGATACCTCCGTAGTTGTAGTTTTTATTTCTTTTTTAGCTTCGTTTTTACAACTTGTAAATGCCAACCCTGCTATTACAGCCATACTTAAAATTACTTTTTTCATTCTTTTAAAATTTAATTATTCTTATTCTATTACTTGTTTTACTTCCCCGCATGTGAGCATTTTATTCCCAAAATAAGGATTTATTACTTTTTTTTCTATACTTAACCAATACGCTCCTTTATTGCTGTCTGCCATTGGGCAAAAAGCGACAAATACTTTTTCATTTACACCAAATACCTGTAATGCCTCTATTAAAGAAGCAGATACTTGCTTGAAGTGATTTCTTTGCTCTTTTATTGCCGTTGTTTTTAAAATTGAACTTACAGCGACTCTTAATTGCTTTTCTAAAGACATCCAAAATGTTTGTGCCTCTTTATTTTCTAGAAGTTTTATATCTACTTTAGATAAAATTGCTCCTATTTTTTCTGATTGACTTATTATATTGTTTGATTCCTCTTTTACAAAAGCATCTTTTAAAGCGATATACTTAATAAAAACTTCATTCAATTGCTTTTGAAACTCTTTTGAAACTTCTAATCGTACACTGTTATTTTTAGTATCTTTATTGACAGAACCATTCATTGCTACATGTCCTTCATGCCCAGTAATAGCTATACCTCCTTTTTTATTCATCATCGATTTTTTGCCTTGTAATTGGGCAGCAGCATCTACTGTAAAGGTACCGTTTGTTACAATTTCATCACCGTTCTTTAAACCACTTAAAACCTCGTAGGTAGATCCGTTCTTGTTACCTAAAGTAATTTTACGTATTTCAAAAACAGACTCATTTATGGTAGCTTTAAGATATACAACAGAGCGTTTACCCGTCCATAAAACAGCTGAAGAAGGAATGGCTATTACTTCTGTTGCCTTTGAATTTATTGTCTTTATTTCACCTTCTACAAACATTCCTGGTTTAAACATGCCTTCTTTATTTGGAAGTACTGCTCTTAAAGTTACTGTTCTTGTGCTCGTATTTAAAATAGGATCTATAAAAGCTACCTTACTTTTATACAAATTATTTGGGGCTGCATTTGTAGTAATAGTTATTTCTTGTCCCTTTTTAAAACGATTGATTTGATTTTCATACACATCAAAACTTGCCCAAACGGTCTCTAAATTTGCTATTTTAAATAAAGGTTGTCCTTTTTTAATCGCTGCTCCCTCTGCTACTAATTTTTCTGAAACTGTACCTGAAACTGTTGCATATACAGGAAAATTCTCCTGGATTTTACCAGACATTTCAATTTTATTGATTTGACTTTCAGAGAGCTTCCATAATTTTAACTTGGTGCGCACTGCTTTGTATAATGCTGGTTGTGTATCTTTTAAAGATAGCGCCGTAATTAGCTCTTGCTGTGCTGCATATAACTCAGGAGAATACATTGTTGCCAATAATTGTCCTTTAAAAACTTCTTCACCAATAAAACCAATAGCTAATGTTTCTATTCTTCCAGAAAAATAACTGACTTGCACCACATTCGTTGCTTCATTTTCGGCAATCTTACCAGACAACTGTATCTCATTATCTTCCGCTTTACCGCTACCTACAATAGACGTTTGAATATTTGCCAATGCCATTGCATTCGCAGTGAGCTTGAATTGATCTGCTAACAAACCTTCTGCGCGCGTCTCTGCAGGAATTAAATCCATTCCGCAAATAGGGCAATCTCCTGGTGCTTCACTTAAAATTTGTGGATGCATCGAGCAGGTCCATCTTTCATTTTTATCAGCTATCTCGATATGCTCATGTACTGTATTTGTACTAGATAAGTTTCCAAAAACCAACCAACCTAAAAATAAACCAACGAGTAAAGTTCCTAAATAAAATCTATATTTTTTCATTGCTATTTGTTTTTTCTTGCTGCTATTTTTCTAACAGTTTTAGAGGTTGTAAACCATAATAAAAACCCACTAAACACTGTAATTAATCCTAGAAGAGAGAACGCTCTTAAAATAATGGTATTAAAATTGTCTCTGCCTTCATAATCCATCGTATGCGTCATCCATAAAAAATCAAACCAGCGCCAATCTTGGTGTCTTACTGTTTGAAATTTACCGTCTATAATAGATACGTATGCTTTTATATTCTCATCTGACTTATAAGATATTACATAAGCAGGAAGCAATTTCTTCCTGTATTCGTGATGTTTTCCGGTCTCTTTGATTAAATCTATTGCAACTACCTCTAAACCTTGTTTCATGTAATTTTTAGCAACATACAAAGCTTCTGTTTCTGTAATACCACTTCTTAATTTTCCGTTATTTGCATTTATTAATTGAGAATTATTCACCCAATAATGAGGGGTACTGTTTAAATCTCTTAATTCAATTGATTTTAAACCATCTGGGATTTTAATTGCAGTTGGACTCATAAGACTGTCAAACGCCTTAGGTTGATAGTCTAAATTCTTGAATTGATCTCCGTGAATTTCGTCAATATCTGTCCAACTAAAATACAAACCACTAATGGTCCATAGTAAGAATTGAACTCCTAAAAATAATCCCAAATATCGATGGGTTTTTCTAATTTTTAATGCCGTTTCTCTTTGTACCATTTATTTTTGTATTGTAAAATTAAAAGAAATTGAAACCTTTTCCCAAGCCAATGAAATGCTACCTTCATTGTTGTTAACCTTTTTTACTTTGTATTCTAAATGTTCTGTGACTGTTTCAGAAATGATTGGTTTTACCTTCAAGCGCAAAACATCATCCTTTGTATCGTATTCATCTTTTCCATGCTGGTCCCAATTGGTATTAAAAATAACAATCCATTCCTCTTTTGAAGGAATTATAAAAAACCCATATTTTCCGGCAGTAAGCGTTTTACCTGCTATGACTAAATCTTTGTTTGTTTCTAACCAAGTTGCATTGTGCGCGCCTGCTTGCCAAACCGCGTCATAAGACAATAAACCTCCAAAAATGATTCTATTTCTAACACCAGGTGAAGAATAATCCATATGAATATGAGCGTCTCCAATCATTGTCATTGCAGTTGCATGCGGACTTAAAACCTTCTTTTTTGTTGGTTTTACTTGCTGTTTTATTTCCTGAGCGTTTGGTATTTCTTTCTTTTCATTCTTGTTTAGGTTTTTACAACCAACAACTAAAATAGCGAAACAAAGTATTGTAAGTAATTTTCTCATAATCTGTTAATTTAAAAGATGTTTAAAAGATGTTTAAAAGCATTAATACAGCCATTACAATCATAATAGCATTTTCTATGAAAGTGGCTTCAGTCATCGGTAATTTAAGTGCAGTACCTAAACAAGCACAACGAATTGATTTTTTATCTAAAAGTGTTTTTGTTACTCCAATAGTTGTTATTCCTAAAATAACTAGTGTTACCAACAAAGCAATATCTATTTCAAAACGCATTAAAAATAGCAACCCTAATGCTGTTTCTATAAATGGATATATTTTACCATAAAAAGGAACTTTTTTTGCAATAGGGTCATACATCGCAAAAGAAGTTTTAAATCCGCCTAGGTCTAACATTTTAAAGAAACTAAAGACAATGTAAAATAAACCCATAAAGTCTAGCATAAACTCCCCTAAAAACCATTCATTGTAATTTAACAATACACTTGCTGATGTAATATAAAAGAGGATGATTAGTAATGGTTTTAGTTGTTGTAGTTTGCTTTTGTCTTCTTCTAGAGAAACAAAAGAAGTATCTGCAATTGCAACCTCTTTGTGTTCTACCTTCTTGGATATTTTAAATTTTTCTGGCAATGCCTTTTGAAGCACGGCAGTTGCAATATGCGTATTCATTGTAATAATTGCTTCACCTACTTTAAGGTCAACAAAAACATTGGTAACGTCTTCTATTTCGATTAAATTTTTTTCCACGGAAGCCTGACAACCACCGCATGTCATTCCCACTACTGTATATATGTGTTTCATTATTATTGCGCTAAGTAGTTAATAATTGTTGTTTGTATAAAATAATTATTAACCGATTCAATTGTATTCATTTCAAACTTCAATTGCAACTCCTGAATATCTAATATCTCTTTAAAATCAATCATTCCAGTCTCATAATTTTTTACTAAAATTTCTTCTGCATTTTTAGCTTGCTTCAAATTTTTAACCTGAGTTTCATAACTAACTCTTGCGAAAACTCTGTTGTTTATTGCATTATCTAAAAGTACTTCTAATGCATTTAAACGATCTTGTTTTTGTACTAAAAATTCTTGTTGTTGTAATTCGTTCTGTTTGGTTTTTGATTTGTAAGTAGTATTAAATATTGGAATAGATATAGATAACATTGGCATTAAAATGTCTTTTCCGTTATCACTAAAATTTAAATCCGTTCGATTCGAAACATTCACATAATCTAACCCAAAACCAATCGTAGGTTTATTTTCCTTTTGATTTAACAATTCAGATTTCTCTATAGATTGATATAGTTTATCGTATTTTAATAATTCTGGATGAAAAACTAACTTTTCAGGATTCATTTCAAAATCTACTGAAGGAATATCCAAAGCATTTAAAGTATTAATGGCTGTATCCTTATCACGATTTAAAAGTTTATTAAAATTAGTTTGTTCAGATATATACTGTTGTTCTAAAAACCTGATTAATTGTTGAATTTCATTTGTACGTATTTGCAATAGCAATACATCTACAACAGATGCTTTACCAACTTCAACAGATTTCAAAGCTAATGTTTCATATGTTTTAAGCAGTTTTATATTGTTATTTAAAATTGCTTTTTTTGCTGTATTTGTAGCTAACTTGTAATACGATTTCGAAACTGAAACTATTAGTTTTCTTTTTGCAATTGTAATATCTTCATACTTTGTAAACGCTAAAGAATTTATATAGTTTTCTCTTGCTGTAATGCTACCAAACCAAGGCAATCTTTGCTTGATAGATACTTTAAAACGTTGCGCTCCTGTTCTTGTTTCTGGTTCACTTACAAAATATCCAACTCCAAAATCAGTGTTTGGCAATGTATTTACTTCGTTTACTTTTTCGGAAGCAATACGGTATTGCAATTCAAATTTTTTAATTTTTGGACTATTCAACAACGATTCACTAATCAAAGATTGTAATTCTTGTGCACCTAAAAAATTAATAGTGAAAAGTGAAAAACTAAAAATAACGATTATTTTTATATCAAATTTTATAAGTTTCATTTTGATGCTTTTTTAAGTTGAAATTCTTTTTTCCAGCTATATAACACTGGTACAACAAATAGTGTTATTAAGGCAATTAACATACCTCCAAAACTTGGTATTGCCATTGGTATCATAATGTCACTTCCGCGACCTGTTGATGTTAAAATTGGTAGTAAAGCCAATATAGTCGTTGCCGTAGTCATTAAACACGGTCGAATACGTTTTTCTCCTGCTTCAACAACAGCTGCTCTTACCTCTTTTTTATTTTCTGGAATATTTCGCTCGAACGTTTGCGTTAAATAAGTTGCCATAACAACTCCATCATCGGTTGCAATTCCAAAAAGCGCAATAAATCCAACCCAGACTGCAACGCTTAAATTAATAGGATGCATTTGAAATAAATCTCGTACATTTTCTCCCAAGAAATTAAAATTTAAAAACCAATCTTGTCCGTATAGCCAAATCATTATAAATCCACCTGAAAACGCAACAGCAATTCCTGTAAACACCATTAACGATGTGGTTACAGAACGAAACTGAAAGTACAATATCAAAAAGATAATTACCAATGCTAACGGCACCACAATAGATAATGTTTCTTCGGCTCTTAACTGGTTTTCATACGTTCCTGTAAATTTATAATTAATACCTTTTGGCACAATTAAATCACCAGAATCAATTTTTTGCTGGATTAAAGCTTGTGCATTTTCAACAACACTTACTTCTGCAAAACCATCTAATTTATCAAACAATACGTGCCCAACTAAAAAAGTATCTTCACTTTTAATAACTTGTGGGCCTTGTTCATATCGAATCGTTGCCAACTCACTTAAAGGTACTTGATTGCCTTTCCCAACAGGAATATATATATTCTTTAAATCACTAGGATTTGCTCGTAATTCTCTTGGATAACGAACTCTCACGCCATAACGCTCTCGCCCTTCAATTGTTTCCGTTAAAACCATACCACCAACAGCAACTTTTAAAACATCTTGAACATCTTTTATTGAGATACCATAGCGTGCAATTTTTTCTCTATCAATATCAATCAATAAATAGGGTTTTCCAACGATACGATCTGCAAATACAGCATTAGCTTTTACACCATCTACCTCCTTTAAAACATCTTCTAACTGAATTCCAAATGCTTCAATTTGCTTTAAATTTTGTCCTTTTACTTTAATCCCCATAGGAGATCGCATTCCTGTTTGCAGCATTACTAATCGGGTTTCAATAGGCTGTAATTTTGGAGCAGATGTTACTCCTGGTAATTTTGTTACTCTAATAATTTCTTTCCAAATATCGTTTGGAGATTTAATTTCTGGTCTCCAGTTTCGGTAAAATACACCATCTTCATCTTCTATTAATTGTTGCCTTGTATTCAAAGACTTCCAAACAGCGTATTCTTCTGCTCTTAATGACATTCCGTTTTTCAATACATATTCATTGTCACTATTGATTTTGTAACGCTGGCGTATGCCGTTCTCATCCAGCATATATTCAGATTTATATTGAATAATATTCTCGTACATTGACAAAGGTGCTGGGTCTAAAGCGGATGTTGTTCTACCTGCTTTACCAACAACCGTTTTTATCTCTGGAATACCAGCTACTGCCATATCTAATTGTTGTAAAACTCGTTTATTTTCAGTTACACCTGCGTGAGGCATGGAAGTAGGCATCAATAAAAAAGAACCTTCATTTAAGGATGGCATAAACTCTTTCCCTGTATTTTTCATAATGAAAACACCCGAAATCACTAAAGCAGTGGGTATTGAAAGAAATAATAATTTATTTTCTAAACACCATCTTAAAATTCTAGTATAATAGCTTTTAAATAAAGTAAAAACACCTAACAACCCAAAACAAATAATACTTACAAAAACAAGATTTAAAAAGATACTTTTATCTAATCCTAAAGGTCTCCAGTATTCAACTAATAGCATTACAATTGTTAATATAGAAACTATAATATTAATCCAATTAGCTAACTTATTAGTTATTTTATTGTGAACTTTCAATAACCCTGTAACCCCAAATGCTATTAATATCAAGCCTAACCAATACCCGTATAAAAAAGCAATTACACCTATTGAAATTAAAGCTAAATTGATGGCAAATGTCAAACTTTTTTTAATACTTTTCTTTCGGAATAAAAAAGCTGCAAAAGGCGGAATTAAAAATAACGCAATAATTAAAGAAGCAGTTAACGCAAAAGTTTTTGTAAAAGCAAGTGGCCTAAATAATTTTCCTTCTGCCCCTATCATAGTAAAAACAGGAATAAAGCTAATTATAGTGGTCATTACAGCTGTCACTATTGCACCTGAAACTTCCACAGTTGCATTATAAACTATTGTATTTATTGATAATTTTTTATCAGCCTCCTCAAGATGTCTTATAATATTTTCTGAAAGTATAATACCTACATCCACCATAGTTCCTATGGCTATTGCAATACCAGACAATGCAACAATATTTGCATCTACATTAAATAATTTCATTGCTATAAAGACCATTAACACCGCCACTGGTAATAGACTAGAAATTAAAATGGAGGCTTTTAAATTAAAAACCATAATTACAATTACTAAAATGGTAATTAAAATCTCTAAATTTAATGCTTCCTTTAGCGTTCCTAATGTTTCCTTTATCAATTCAGATCGATCATAAAAAGGAACAATCGTAACTTGAGAGGTTCTACCGTCTGATAAAACCTTATTTGGTAAACCTGCACTTAATTCGTTAATCTTGGCCTTTACGTTCGTAATCACCTCCATCGGATTGGCTCCGTATCTTGCAACTACAACTCCACCGACAACTTCAGCCCCTTCTTTATCCAATATTCCTCTTCGTGCCGCTGGACCTAATGAAACTTTCCCAATATCCTTAATACGGATAGAATGATAATTTTCAGACACTACAACTGCATTTTCTATATCTGAAATTGACTTTATATAACCCAAACCTCGAACTAAGTATTCAACTTGGTTAATCTCTAAAGTTTGTGCACCAATATCCTTGTTACTCTCCTTTACTGCTTTTACAACGTCCTTTAATCCGATGTTGTATTGTCGAAGTAACTCTGGATTAACATCTACCTGATATTCTTGAATATAACCACCGATGGAAGCGACTTCAGAAACCCCACGTGAAGATGACAAAGCATATTTTACATAGTAATCTTGTATCCGTCGTAATTCATGTAAATCCCAGCCTCCTGTAATATTTCCATCTTCATCACGCCCTTCTAAAGTATACCAAAATACTTGTCCTAATCCAGTTGCATCCGGACCTAAAGAAGGCATAATATCATCTGGAAGTAATCCGTTTGGCAATGAATTTAGTTTTTCTAGAATACGACTACGACTCCAATAGAACTCAATATCTTCTTCAAATATAATATAGATACTAGAAAACCCAAACATAGAAGAACTACGTATTGTTTTAACCCCTGGAATACCAAGCAAAAACGTAGTTAATGGGTATGTAATTTGATCTTCGATGTCTTGCGGTGAACGTCCAGACCAATTAGTAAATACAATCTGTTGGTTTTCACCGATATCCGGTATGGCATCTACAGCTACAGGACTGCTAGGTAAGAATCCTGTATCCCAATTAAAAGGAGCATTAACTGTCCCCCATCCCATAAAAAGAAGGAGTAATAGTACCGCTACGAGTTTGTTTTCTATTAAAAATTTGATGCTTTTATTTAGCATTAGTTTTGATTATTAAACAGTTAGATATTGAAGTTAAGAAAATACCGAATACAACAAGTCATCCATCTAGCATTTCTGCTTTAGAAAAAAGTCGTCTATTGTTTAAAAATTAAATTAAATACGTCTCGGCTATTTTGTAGAGTTGCCTACTAACGAGTGGTTCATTGTATGCTTGATAAGAGGATACCGCAGTATCTGAACTCTCAAAAAGTTGGACATACGTGTATATAAATGAAGTGATAAATAATTGTTGTTCAAAGGGAATGGTAGTTATCGATAGCTGCATTTCGTCTTGCCCATCAATAATCATTTGTTTGTCATTGCAACAATTACTTTTTACAATAGCACAACCCTCTGCTGCTGGTCTTTCCATTTCCATACCACAACCTGTTGCTTTCTGAAACATAGAAGTTGATACTAAAGTGTCTCCACAAAAATGCATGTCTATAGTAAACGACATTGTAGAAAATAAAACTACAAAAGCCATTACAGTTGCCAATATTTTATGTGAAATTTTTTTCATCATCTAAACAAATATATAAAAAAAGTAACTATTAATTATTGTAGAAACAAGAATAATCAAATCTTTAAACTTATTAATAGCAAATTACTAAGAACAATAAAGAAAAACCTACTTTAACTATATCTGTTATCCATAGTATAGCTTTACTTTTTTACATAAAAAAACCTCATATCGTTAGATATGAGGTTTTATAAATCTTGCT
>OBNL01000018.1_pt1 | contig 27477 bp, 27 predicted proteins | sample 1498671 | NCBI WGS metagenome assembly OBNL01 (sample SAMEA3275562, study PRJEB22092) | marine metagenome | biome: ENVO:00000447; feature: ENVO:00002042; material: ENVO:00002010 | collected 2014-06-21T14:30:00+00 | depth 2 m
CAATACAATTGAATATTTCTAACAAAAATAAATCATGAAAAAAGCACTTACTATCTTAGGAGGTTCTGTCGCATTAATTCTGTTTTTTTTTAATATGCTTATGTTTGAAGTCTCAAAAATAGTTCCATGTACAAACACCATCGCTATCCTCATATCATTATACAACAAGCTGTATATTTCAAATTGAGGTTTAGTCTAAGCTACCGTGATATAGAAAAATTAATGGCTATTAGAGGTATCAAAGTCGATCATTCCACAATCCAGAGATGGGTGTTTAAGTTTTCTAAAGAAATAGAACAAAACATGAACACTCGTAAAAGGCGAGTAATTGATAGTTGGAGGCTTGATGAAACGTATATCAAATTAGCAGGTAAAGACAGGTATTTATATCGAGCGGTAGATAAGCAAGGTAATACGGTAGATTTCTTATTGACCAAACGAAGAATGAAAGGTTCTGCTCAAAAGTTCTTAAATAAAGCGATTGGAAACAATGGGGAGCCAAGAATAATCAATATTGACAAAAGCGTTGCTAATACAGCTGGAATTAAGACTTGGAACAAAAGGAATTTAACTTCAAATAAGATAAAGATTCGGCGAGTCAAGTACCTGAACAACATTGTAGAACAAGATCATCGAAGTATAAAAAGAAGAATTGCCATAACCACAGGTTTTAAAGAATTTGAATCAGCACAAAGGACACTCGCAGGAATAGAAATCATAAATATTATTAGAAAAGGACAAATCTTGAACCCTAGAACTTCTACGTTTAAAACCTTCTGCTCTCTGGCTGCTTAATATGTATGTTTCATAAAATTACATTCTCGTCGAAATAATGCGACAGAACCAATAAAACGCTTTTAAACTATATATACAGATGGTTAAAAACGTAAAAGACCTACCATTTTCAATGCCTCAAAAAATCTCTAAAGAGGATTCTATTGTCTGGTTAAAAGAATCCAACAAGTACCTTGTTTTAAATTCTAATCAAATACAAAAAGGAATTACCTTTGTAGCATGACACATAAAGCTGGTTTTGTAAATATTATAGGAAATCCTAACGTAGGTAAATCTACATTAATGAATGCTTTGGTAGGTGAAAAGCTATCTATCATTACTGCGAAAGCCCAAACTACCAGGCACCGTATTTTAGGAATTGTCAATGAAGACGACTATCAAATAGTATTTTCTGATACTCCAGGAATTATAAAACCAGCCTATGAATTGCAATCTTCTATGATGGATTTTGTGAAATCTGCTTTTGAAGATGCCGATATTCTAATATATATGGTAGAAGTTGGTGAAAAGGAATTGAAAAATGAGGCATTCTTCCATAGAATAATTCACAGTGAAATTCCTGTAATGTTGCTTTTAAACAAGATTGACAAATCTTCTCAAGATGAAGTAGAAGAAAAAATACAATATTGGAAAGACAAAGTACCCAATGCCGAAGTATTTGTAATTTCTGCGCTAGAAAAATTTAATGTAGCAGCAGTATCAGATAAAATAAAAGAATTATTACCAGAAGGGCCTGCCTTTTATCCGAAAGATCAATTAACAGATAAACCAGAGCGCTTTTTTGTAAATGAAAAAATTAGAGAAAAAATTCTAATTCATTATAAGAAAGAGATTCCGTATGCTGTAGAAGTAGAAACAGAAGAGTTTACAGAAGAAGAAACCATTGTTAGAATACGTTCTATAATTATGGTAGAAAGAGAAACGCAAAAAGGAATTATTATAGGCCATAAAGGTGCAGCACTAAAAAGAGTGGGCGCAGAAGCAAGAAAAGATTTAGAAAAATTCTTTGAGAAAAAAGTATACATAGAACTGTATGTAAAAGTGAATAAAAACTGGCGTAGTGACAAGATTCAGTTAAAACGTTTTGGTTATAATCAGAAATAAATACAGGTATTTCCCTACTTCATTTTAGATACATCCCCTTACTTTTAAAGAAGAAAAAGCAGTAAATAATTTAGAGGATTTTAGTTTTTTAAAGACTTCATTTTTAGCGTCTTTCTTAAAAGCTTAAATCGTACCTTTGCAAAAAATTTGAACACAAATGAATAGTATTGTTGCCATCGTAGGAAGACCAAATGTAGGAAAGTCGACACTTTTTAATAGATTGGTGCAGAGAAGAGATGCTATTGTAGATTCTGTTAGTGGGGTTACAAGAGATAGGCATTATGGGAAATCTGACTGGAATGGAAAAGAATTTTCTGTTATAGATACAGGTGGTTACATTATTGGTTCTGATGATATTTTTGAAGAAGAAATTAGAAAACAAGTTAAGCTAGCAATTGAAGAAGCAGATATTATTGTATTTGTTGTTGATGTGGAAGAAGGTATTACACCTATGGATGCTGAAGTTGCTAAGATTTTACGAAAAGTAAAAAAGCCAATTTTTGTTACTGTTAATAAAGTTGATAACGCAATGCGAGATGCAGATGCTGTAGAGTTTTATAACTTAGGCTTGGGTGGTTACCATACCATCTCTTCTATTAATGGAAGTGGAACTGGAGATTTATTAGATGATATTGCGCTAAAGATGCCAGCGCCTGAAGCAGTAGATTTAGAAAAAGTAGACTTACCAAGATTTGCTGTTGTAGGAAGACCAAACGCAGGTAAATCTTCTTTTATAAACGCTTTAATTGGTAAAGAAAGAAATATTGTAACAGATATTGCAGGTACAACAAGAGATTCTATTGATACAAAATACAACCGTTTCGGATTCGACTTTAACCTCGTAGATACTGCAGGAATTAGAAAAAAATCGAAAGTAAAAGAAGATTTAGAATTTTACTCTGTAATGCGTGCAGTGCGTTCTATAGAATATGCAGATGTTATTATTTTAGTAGTAGATGCAACTCGTGGTTTTGAAGGCCAAGATCAAAGCATCTTTTGGCTGGCAGAAAAAAATAGAAAAGGAGTTGTTGTCTTAATAAATAAATGGGATTTAGTAGAGAAGGAAACCAATACTATGCGTGATTTTGAAGCCATGGTTAGAAAACAAATTGAGCCTTTTACAGATGTGCCAATTGTATTTACTTCTGTATTAACAAAACAACGAATTTTTAAAGCTATTGAAACTGCAGTAGAAGTTTTTGAAAGAAGAAAATTCAAAATATCTACCAGTAAACTGAATGATGCAATGCTAGAAATTGTAAAAAGCTATCCGCCACCAGCTACAAAAGGAAAGTTTGTTAAAATTAAATATTGCATGCAACTACCTACACTTACACCTCAGTTTGCATTTTTCTGTAATTTACCGCAATATGTAAGAGACCCTTATAAACGTTTCTTAGAAAACAAACTAAGAGATATGTACGATTTTTCTGGCGTACCCATTACTATCTATTTTAGACAGAAATAAAAATAAAGTAATAATAGAATTATAATAACATGCGCAATATTTAAAATATTGTGCATTTTTTTATTTAAAATTTTTCGTAAATTTAGGTATTGAATTGTATTCAAATAAAATAGAATTATTTGTAAGTTAAAACCTATTATTTCGTCCAAATAAAAGAGGATAACAATTATAAAAAAGAAAACAACTAGCATGCTTACTTGGAAAGAAATTATACATTTTGCTACAAAAGGAAACCCAACTCCAACTAAAAGAGTTGAAAAAACAGCAACCGAATGGCAAATCCTTTTAGCCCCAGAACAATACAGAGTTACCAGACAAAAAGGTACAGAAAGCCCATATACAGGAGCTTTATGCTCTATTTATGATGCAGGTAAATACAATTGTATTTGCTGCAATACTCCTTTATTTGATGCTACAATAAAATTTGATTCTAATTCTGGATGGCCAAGTTTTACGCAACCTATTCAAGAAAACGCCATTAAATATCATAGAGATGTTTCATTTGGAATGGTTAGAGTTGAAGCACTCTGCAATACTTGTGATGCGCATTTAGGTCATGTTTTTCCTGACGGACCAGCACCTAGTGGATTGCGTTATTGTATGAACTCTGCAGCAATGCAATTAGAAAAAAAATAAAGTAAACAATCATAAAAATTATTGCAAATATGCGGGGTAAGGTCTCTTTTAATTTGAGGCTACTTGATCTTTATTATTAGCAATAACAGCGATATAAAATGAGTAAAAACGTACAAATAGCCACTTTAGGAGGTGGATGTTTTTGGTGTACAGAAGCTGTATTTCAAGAAGTAAAAGGGGTAGAAAAAGTGATCTCTGGATATGCTGGAGGAAATGTTCCAGGAGAACCAACATATAGAGAAATATGCTCTGGCTTAACGGGCCATGCAGAAGTAATTCAAATTACTTTTGATGCAAATACTATTTCGTATCAAGATATTGTAGTCATTTTTATGACTACACACGATCCTACAACTTTAAACCAACAAGGCGCAGATAGAGGCACGCAATACAGGTCTGTAATCTATTATCATAACGATGTGCAACAGAAAATAGCAGCAGCAGTTTTAACACAAATTCAAGCCTACTATGAGGGCAAGATAGTAACAGAATTGAGTGTTTTACCGCCATTTTATGCAGCAACGCAAGAACATCAGGATTTTTATAAAAATAATAACGGCCAAGGATATTGTACCTACGTGATTGAACCGAAGTTAGCGAAACTGCGAAAAATGCATGCAGAGAAACTAAAATAGCGCATTACAAAAATTAAAAGGGTTTAGCGCTACCAGCTAAAAAAGCTCTAAAACCTTTGAAAAAAGATGAAAATACAATTATTTGGTACAAAAAAATGCCATAAGACAGCCTACTATAAAGTCTTTTTAGAAACACGTAACTTACATTATGTATTTCTAGATGTTGAAAATAACGAAGAGAATGACACCAAATTACGTAACTTGTATGAAAATAAAAAACTAAATTTCCCTACGATTACTATTGATAGTAAAAAATTAAGAAATCCTTCTGATAGCGCACTTCAAAAATGGATTGACAAAACAAAGCGTTAAAACCCTTTGAAAATTTAAAAAATTCGAATTTGAAATTAAATATAAAAAACACTTTAACTACAGAATTGCCAGCAGATGTTGTCAAAGAAAATACAAGGAGACAAGTAGAAAATGCAGCTTTTTCTTATGTTTTACCAAAAAAAACTGCCAAGCCAGAAATAGTACATGTTTCTAAAGAAATGGCTTCTGAATTGGGGATTTCTAATACTGAAACTAAAACAGATTTTTTTAAAAATATAGTTACAGGTAATGACATATACCCAAATACAACGCCGTATGCTATGTGCTATGCCGGGCATCAATTTGGAAATTGGGCAGGACAATTAGGAGATGGACGTGCTATTAATTTATTTGAAGTTGAACATCAAGATAAAAACTGGAAAGTCCAATTAAAAGGTGTTGGCGAAACACCTTATTCTAGAACTGCAGATGGTTTAGCGGTTTTACGCTCTTCTGTTAGAGAGTATTTGTGCAGTGAAGCTATGTTTTACCTAGGCGTGCCAACCACCAGAGCTTTGTCTTTAAGCTTATCTGGCGATGCTGTTTTACGTGATGTTTTATATGATGGGAATCCAGCGTATGAAAAAGGTGCTATTGTTGCTAGAATTTCACCTTCTTTTTTACGTTTTGGTAGTTTTGAAATTTTTACAGCGAGAGATGATTTGAAAAATTTAAAGGTCTTGGTAGATTATACAATTAAACATCATTTTCCGCATTTAGGAGCTCCCTCAAAAGAAAATTATATTGCCTTTTTTAAGGAAGTTACAGAACGTACTTTAAAAATGATTATTGCTTGGCAACGTGTTGGTTTTGTGCACGGAGTTATGAATACAGACAACATGTCTATTTTAGGTTTAACCATAGATTTTGGGCCTTATGGCTGGTTAGAGGGTTTTGATTTTGGATGGACACCAAATACTACAGATCGTCAGCACAAACGATATCGGTATGGAAATCAACCAAATATGGGTTTATGGAATTTGTATCAACTGGCAAATGCTTTATATCCAATCATAGAAGATGTAGCGCCATTAGAAACTATTTTAAAACAGTATACAATAGATTTTGAGGAACAATCTTTAACCATGATGAAATCTAAGCTGGGGTTATCTATTAGCGATGCAGATGACTTACAATTGATTCAGCGGTTAGAAGATAATTTACAATTGGTAGAAACAGACATGACTATTTTCTTTAGAAAACTAAGTGATTTTACGGATGTAAAATCTAGCTTACAATTGATAGAAAAAGCATTTTATGACTTCGAAAATATTTCTAATGAAGTGAAAGATACTTGGAATTTATGGTTTAAAAAATATGCAAATAGACTTCAGAAGGAATTAATATCATCAGAAGAAAGAAAACAAAAAATGGATGCTGTAAACCCTAAGTATGTGCTAAGAAACTACATGTCTCAAATGGCAATTGATGAGGCAGATAAAGGAAATTACACTTTAATTGATGAATTATTTCAACTCTTAAAAAAACCATATGAAACACAACCAGAGCAAGAAAAATGGTTTTCAAAAAGACCAGAATGGGCAAGAAATAAAATAGGATGTTCTATGTTATCTTGTAGTTCTTAAAATAAAAAAATATGAAATTAGGATTAGGAACTGCCGCATTAGGAAGACCTCAATACATAAATGTCCGTTTAAAAAATGGTGAAAAATCTGATTTAGAAGCGTTTAAAAAAAATAGTTTTTCTGTATTAGAAACTGCCTATAATAAAGGTATTAGATATTTCGATACAGCTCCTGGTTATGGTTTGGCAGAAGCATTAGTATTAGAATGGTTACAAACAAAAAATGACGCGTCTATTCAAATTGCTACAAAATGGGGCTATACCTATACCGCTAATTTTGATAAAAATGCAATAGTGCATGAAGTAAAGGAACATAGTTTAGCAAAATTAAATGCACAATGGAATTTTTCTAAACAACTACTCCCCTATTTAAAAGTATATCAAATTCATTCGGCAACTATAGAAACTGGTGTTTTAGAAAATTCCAAAGTTTTAGAACGATTGGCTTCACTAAAAAAAGAACATAATTTAAAAATAGGATTGACTACAACAGGCACAAATCAAGCAGAGGTAATTAAAAAAGCGTTAAACATAACGGTTGATGGTGCTTCTCTTTTTGATTTATTTCAAGTAACTTATAATTTCTTAGATCAAAGTTTACTTGAGATTTCAGAAGAACTAATACATGAAAATAAATCAATTGTCATTAAAGAAGCTTTGGCAAATGGTAGGGTTTTTAGAAACGAATCCTATCCACATTATAATAAAATGTATGAAGTTTTAGAAGGTATATCAAAAAAGCACAACGTTGGCGTAGATGCAATTTCATTGAAATATTGCGAACAAACCATACCTAATAGTATTGTTTTAAGCGGAGCAAGCACCAACGCACAGTTAAAACAAAATTTACAATTGAATACTTTTTCACTCTCTAATAATGAAATTGAACTCCTAAATTCATTTAAAATAGCTCCGGAGTTTTATTGGAAAGAACGCAAACAATTAATTTGGAACTAGCTTTATTAATAACACACTTTAACCAGTAAAGTCTCTACTATTATTCCGACTACTTAAAAAACACAAACAATTATGAGCCTAATACAAAGTTTAAAAAAATATTTCACCGCAAAGGATACTGGAAATACAAGTGCAAATGCACCGGAAGGAATTTGTCCAAATTGTTGGGGGAAACAAGAATGGGAAGGAGATTTCTACAAGCTAAATAAAGGAAGTAAATTGGTTGGAAATGACCAAACTTACAATAGTTTTATTAAAAAAATTGTAGAGAGTAATATCAGTGGAATGGTTATCAATGAAGACAACTATGAGTGTGAAACTTGTAAAATAAGTACTAAATAAGAATGTAAAAATTCTTACATTTAACTAAATTATTTTCATCAATGATTCATGAACTCAAAGAAATTATTAAGCAGGCTGTAATCAATCAACAAAAAGGATTGAAAAACGTGCTAGCAACTGTAGTTTTTCTAGAAGGTTCTTCTTATAGAAAACCCGGAGTTAGAATGTTAATTTCTGAAGATTTGAGTTCTGTTGGTGCCGTTAGTGGTGGCTGTGTAGAGAAAGAAATTATACATAGAGCAACTACGGTTTTTAGAGACAACAAGCCCAAAGTAATTACATACGATGGTAGATATAAGTTAGGTTGTGAAGGTGTTTTATATGTTTTAATCGAGCCTTTTTTTGTTACTAACCAATTCATATCTGCTTTTTCTAAAGCAAACTCTAAAAGAGAGTCTTTACAGTTAACTAGTTATTTCAAAAAAGAAAATGAAGTTTTTGGTGAATTTGGTACAAGTGTAACTTTTGAAAATAGGCAACAATTCGCATTTACAGAAACGGTTATAACCAAAAGTGATGTTGCTGTTTATAACCAGGTATTACAACCTGCTTTTAAATTAATTATTATTGGGGGCGAGCACGATGCGGTTAAATTATGCAAAATAGCAGCTACATTAGGCTGGGAAGTTGAGATAATTACTTCTACAAAAGACAGTAAACAACTTACTGATTTCCCAGGAGCAAATAAAGTAATTAGCGAGAGTCCTGAAACTATTAAATTCAACAATATCAACGATAATTGTGCGCTTGTGCTTATGAATCATAGTTATGTGCAAGATTTAAAATATGTGATTGCACTTGCCAAGCAGCAACCAAGATATATTGGAATTTTAGGTGCACCAAGTAGAAGAGAACGTTTATTTAATGAACTTTTTGAATATGAACCAGACACTACAGAAGCCTTTTTAGATTCAATTTATACGCCAGCCGGATTGCATATTGGTGCACAAACACCAGAAGAAATTGGGGTTTCTATTATTGCAGAAATTCTTGCAGTAATTAGAGTAAAAGAACCCTTTTCTTTAAGAAAACTAGAAGGAAAAATACATAAATAAACATTGATAAATATTGCGATTTTAGTTTTAGCTGCGGGAGAATCTTCTAGGATGAAGACACCAAAACAATTGGTTAAAATTGGAGTTAATTTCTTATTAGAAACCGTTTTATCTAAAGCAAAAGCTATCAATGTAAATCATGTGTACTGTGTTTTAGGTGCAAACGATGTTTTAATTCGACGAGAAATTTCATCTGCAAATACTCACTTTATTCACAATACTAATTTCAAGGAAGGATTAAGTAGCAGCATTGCTTATGGAATAGCTCATTTAAAAACCACAACAAATAGCTATGATGCGGTTCTCGTACTTTTAGGAGATCAGCCAGCAATAGAAAAAACATATTTAAATGAAATGATTGCACTATTCAATAAAGATCAATCAAAAATTATAGCTTCTAATTATGGTGAAAAATTAGGCGTTCCTGCCATATTCCCAAAGAGTTATTTTAGTAAATTACAAAAAATGTCCGGAGACTTTGGCGCTAAAGATCTTTTAAATAACAACAGTAACGTCGTTCATCTAAACAAGCAAACCAACTTTATAGACATAGATACAGAAGAAGACTTGCAAAATTTTAAAAAAACGCTTTTAAAATAGCAATCTGATGGTTTTCTTTTAAAGAGAAGTACCTCCATCCAGCGTAATCGTTTGACCTGTAATAAATTTTGTATTGTCAGAGGCAAGCCAAACAACTGCATCTGCAATTTCTTCCGCTTTCCCAAAACGCTTCATAGGAATAACACTTTTTAAAATGGCATCCATCTCAGGCTTGGCAGCTAGCAGTTGATCAAGCAAGGCAGACTCCGTGTAGCCCGGGCAAACTGCATTTACTCTAATATTTTTTGTAGCATACTCCATTGCTGCAGATTTTGTCATTCCTACCACTGCAAATTTACTAGCACTGTAACTTATATTGTTGGGTGAAGCCTTTAAACCTGCTAAAGAAGCAATATTTACAATATTTCCATATCCTTGAACTAAGAACTGTTGCAATGCTACTTTCATACAATAAAAAACGCCGGTTTGATTCACAGCAACCACCATGTCCCAATCTTTTAAGCTAGATTCATGGGTTCGCAATAAGTTAGGACCAATACCTGCATTATTAACAATAACATCTAAGCGGTCATATTTCTGCACGGTTGAATGAATCAGCTGCTCTACCTCTTCAAAATTAGTAACATTGCATTTATTTGCAGAAGCAACACCCCCATTCGCAGTTATTTCAAAAACAACTTTTTCAGCACTTTCGATATTCATATCAGAAACAACAACAGTAGCTCCTTGGTTTGCTAAATGTATTGAAGTTGCCTTTCCAATCCCAGAACCTGCTCCCGTAACGATTACTATTTTGTTTTTCACATCCATTAGTCTATAGATTTTGTTTTTATGGCCTTTAACGCTAATTTACAACATAATTCTGCAGCTTTGTTTAAAGTGGCAAAGCGTGGATCTGTTGTAAAGCCTTTTGTATATCGATAATAAATTTGTTGTGCAATTACAGCAATTTTAAACAAGCCAAACACATAATAAAATACCAAATGGTCTACATTTCTGCCAGATTTCTGAGCATACATTTGAGCAATTTCACTCCGTACTGGATTTCCTTCAAAAACGGTTGGAGACGGAATCCCTTGTTTTACAAACTCATGATCGGTGGCTATTGTCCAGTAGCCAAGTGAAGTTCCTAGATCCATCAGCGGATCTCCTAAGGTCGCCATTTCCCAGTCTAAAACCGCTGCAACCTCCTTCCACGAGTCGTCTTTAAAAACAATATTATCGTATTTATAGTCATTGTGAATTAAACAATGCTGAGACTCTTTAGGCTGATGTAGCTCCATCCATTCCATGACCAATGCTGCTTCAGGATATGCAGTTGTTTTTACTTTTAAAAACTGTTTCCCCCAATTGGTAACCTGCCTTGAAACGTATCCTTCCGGTTTCCCTAAACTTTCTAAGCCTACTTCCTTATAATCTATAGCATGCAACTGAGTCATTGTTTCCAACCAAGAATTAGCAACAGTAGTATATTCAACCGACGAAAGGTTCCTTTGTTTTGCTTCTTTATAATTTAAGATGATTCCGTCTACTTTTTCCATGATGTAAAAATCACTTCCTAAGATAGTAGTGTCTTCTGAAAAAGAAAACATCTTTGGTACTTTAGGAAAAGCGGCGCGCACACCACTTTGAACTTTAAATTCACGGTGCATGTCATGCCCTCGTTTAATGGCACCAATTGGTGGTTTCCTTAGCACGAATTCTTTATTTTCGAATGCCAATAAGTAGGTTAAATTGGAATATCCATGAGTAAACTGAGTAACCCATAATGGACTCTCCAGAGAAGTTAACAAGTCGTTTTCTTGAAGATATTTCTTTAATAAAACTTCATTTAATTCCTCCCCTTTGCGTACTTTTTGGTTGCTCATTACTTATTTCCATATTTTTTTATACAACTTTTACCTAATTGATACATGTGCACTTCGTCTGGTCCATCTGCCAAGCGCAATATTCTCGCTAGCGCAAAATAATGTGGCAAATAGGTATCTGGACCGACTCCTTTTCCTCCTAAAATTTGCATTGCGCGATCAATCACTTTTTGAGCCATCTTTGGTGCAATAATTTTTATCATTGCAATGATGTCTTTTGCTTCTTTATTTCCTGCTTTGTCCATTTTATCGGCTGCAGAGAGTGTTAATAGGCGAGCTTGTTCAATTTCACATTGCGACTTTGCAATTTCATGACGAATACTACTGTACTCATGAAACTTCTTTCCAAAAGTAGCCCGCTCCAAAGTTCTTTGTGACATCAATTCTAAGGCATATTGCGCCATGCCCACTAAACGCATACAGTGGTGTATTCTCCCAGGACCTAAACGACCTTGGGCAATTTCAAAACCTCTGCCTTCTCCTAAAATTAAATTTGCCTTTGGTACCCGCACATTTTTTAAAATAATTTCAGCGTGCCCTTCGGGAGAATCATAATAACCAAAAACTGAAAGTGGTCGAACTACTTCTAGTCCAGGAGCGTTCATTGGAACTAAAACCATACTTTGCTGCTGGTGTCTTGCAGCATTGGGATCCGATTTACCCATCACAATTGCCACTTTGCAATTTGGGTCCATTGCTCCTGAAGACCACCATTTTCTTCCATTAATCACATATTCATCACCCTCTAAAACAATAGAAGTTTCAATATTGGTAGCATCTGAGGAAGCAACTTCTGGTTCTGTCATTAAAAACGCAGAACGTATTTCACCGTTCATCAGTGGTGTTAACCATTGCTCCTTTTGGGCTTTATCCCCGTATTTGGCCAATACCTCCATATTCCCGGTATCAGGGGCAGCACAATTAAAAATTTCTGAAACCCATATCTTACGCCCCATAATCTCTGCTAAAGGGGCATATTCTAAATTGCTTAACCCTGGACTTAAATCTCCATAATCCTTTGGTAAAAATAAGTTCCACAAACCGGCATCTTTTGCTTTTTGCTTTAGCGCTTCTATTTTTGGAAAGCGAGTCCAATTATTTTTAGTTGCACTTTGAAAAGTAATATATTCCTGCTCTATAGGAACTACATGGATTTCAATGAAAGAGATTAGCCGCTGTTGTAGTTCTTTTGATTTTTCTGAGTATTCGAAGTTCATGCACTATGTATTAAAGTATTATTAAAAGCAATTAAAAAGAGAAAAAAATCAACGATAAACGTTCGCAAGCATGTCAAAGGCTTTAGCCTGCAATCATATATCCCCCGTCTGCAGTATACACGCCTCCAGTCATATAGTTTCCCGCGTTGGAAGCAAGTAAGCATGCCAAACCAACCATTTCTTCTGGCTTTCCCATTCTTCCACTTGGAATTGATTTCTCTAACTTATGAAGCATTTTTTCATTTTGCCATAAAGCTGCACTAAATTTTGTTTTAATCAGTCCTGGGCAAATTGCATTGACTTTAATACCATATGTACCCCATTCTTTGGCCTGGTTTTTTGTCAGCATTAAAATTGCTGCTTTACTTGTGCTATAGACCCCCAAACCATAACCGGGAGTTAACGCTTCCACAGAGGCAATATTAATAATGCTTCCGTTTTTATTTGCCTGTAAATGTGGTAACACCAAATTAGACAGAGCCCAAGGAGCTTTGACATTGATTTCCATAATTTTATCAAAAATTACGGGATCTATTTCTTCAATTGGACTGTATACAGGATTTGTTGCAGCATTATTTACCAAAATATCTATGCGACCAAAAGCCGCTATTGTTTTAGAAACTAACTGTTTTCGTTGGTCATCTTTTCCAATATGACAGGCAATCCCAATGGCGCTTAAGCCTTCTTTTTTAAATTCTGCCACTACAACGTCGCAGGCTTCTTGACTGCGAGAACTGATGACAACCTGTGCACCATTTTCTGCCAATCCTTTTGCAATCGCTTTTCCTATACCCTTGCTAGAACCAGTTATAATAGCAACTTTTCCTTCGAGATTAAATTGTTCTTTTATGGTCATTATAAGATATATTCTTTGTCTTGTTTAATTGTCAAAACCCCATCATCCATTAAAGAAAGCGCCAAAGAAACTGTTTTTGGCACTTCATATTTAAAGTAGAATTTCATGGTATGAATTTTACTTTCGTAAAAATCTTGGGAATATTTTCTATTGGAATTAGCAACTTCTTTTTTTGCATCCACCGCCATTTCTAACCACAGCCATCCAATCACAACAATACTCATGTATTCCATAAATAAATTAGCATCTGCTAAATAGCGTTCGTAATTTCCTTTCATTGCAAAAGGCATTAAATGTGCCAATACTTTTTCTGAAAGTTTTAGTTTTTCACCTAAAACAGCAGCATATTCTTTAAGGTCATCTTCTTTTGCAGCCGCTTCAATAGTATGCATTATTTCAGTTACCAATAAGGCCAAACCTTTTCCATTTTGCATGGTCACTTTTCTCCCCAATAAATCTTGTGATTGAATTCCTGTTGTTCCTTCGTAAAGGGACGAAATTCTAATATCTCTATAATACTGTTGCAAACCAAAATCTGTACAAAAGCCGTAACCACCTAATACCTGTAAGCCATTATCTACAGATTCTGCACCCGCTTCAGATGGAAATGTTTTTACAATAGGGATAATCATCTCTAGTAACAGGTTGTACTTTTCTTTTTCTTCTTCTGAAGTTGCTGTCGTAATAATATCTTGGTATTTTGATGCTAAAAAAACCAAACTTAAAGAACCCTCTGCAATAGATTTCTGCAACAATAACATTCTTCGAACATCAGGATGTTCTATAATTAAGCTTTGTTTTTCTGTAGGATTTTTTTTTCCAGTACTTGTTAATTTTCTTCCTTGTGGTCTTTCATTTGCATATTGCAATGAAGTTCTATAAGCGGCCATTGCAATTGCAGCAGCACCCCTACCAACGGCTATTCTTGCCCCATTCATCATTAAAAACATTTGATTTAAACCTTTGTGCTCTTCACCCACAAGCCAACCTCTACAATCATCAGTGTCACCAAAACCTAGATGTGTTGTGCAATATCCTCTTTGTCCCATTTTCTGAAAATCTGCAATGGTCATTACATCATTATACTCCAAACTCCCATCTTTTTTAAGCCTTTTTTTAGGAACAACAAAAAGTGAAATCCCTTTCGTTCCCTGCGGAGCACCTTCAATTCTTGCCAACACTAAATGCACAAAGTTATCTGCATACTGATGATCCCCACCAGAAATAAATATTTTTTGTCCACTAATTTTATAATATCCTTCGGCTGTTGGACTCGCTTTGGTTACAATATCAGACAAAGAACTTCCCGCCTGTGGTTCTGTTAAACACATTGTGCCTCCCCAAATCCCTGCAAGCATATTTGGTATATAGGTTTCTTTTAGTGTTTCGTTACCAAACTCAATAATTAACTCTGCAGCCCCCTGTGTTAAACTTGGATACCCCGGCAAATGATTGTTTGCGGCATCCATAACATACACGGCAGCTTGCAATGCAGAAAAAGGTATTTGAAGTCCACCATCTTCATAATTAAAAGAAGCTGCTATGATGCCCATTTCTCCAGATTGACGCATTACCGTCTCTACCTGTTTATGCACGATTACTTTGCCATCTTTATGATATGCAGGAGTTTCATCCATTTCTTTAAAATAGGGATACAATTCTCTGTCTGAAAATTCCTTAACAGAGTCTATAAAAAGATTCAATGATTCCATATCATGCTCCTGAAACCGCTCTCTTGATAATAAATTTTCTAAGCTATGAATATCATAAAGAAGGTACTTCAAAGTTTCTAGGTCTACATATTTTTTTGACATGGTATCTATCTGTTTTACAATTGATTTTTAATTTTCACTAACTCTGCCTTTACCTCTTCTAGTCTGCTAATAATTTGATGATTAAAAACAGCTCCATCTAAGTTCTTTTTTAATTTTTGTTTTGCACCATCTAGCGTAAAACCTCTTTCTTTTACTAAGTTAAAAATAAGTTTAAAGTTTGCTATATCATCTGCAGTAAATAGGCGATTCCCTTTTGCATTTTTTTTTGGCTTTATAATGTCAAATTCCTTTTCCCAAAAACGAATTAAAGAGGCATTTACATTAAAAGCTTTGGCGACTTCGCCAATTTTATAATACCTTTTTTCTGGTAAATCTACATGCATATTCTTCAGGATTCAGTAATTGGTACTCGAAAATATTTTCTTTCTTCTTATAAATAAAACAAACCTTAATCGTAAGACTGGCCTTCCTCTTCAGATGCCTTTTGCATTGCTGCAAATTGTGCTGGTGTTAAATCTCCGTAATAAAAATTAATAGGATTTAGTGCTTTACCATTCTTACGAACTTCATAATGTAAATGCGCAGAAACAGATCTTCCGGTATTCCCCACGTATCCAATTAAATCTCCACGCTTTACATTTTGTCCACGTTTTGCCTTAATTTTACTCATGTGTGCATAAATTGTTGTGTATCCATAGCCATGGTCTATATAGACTACTCTGCCATAAGTTGCGCTTCTACTAGAGCGTATTACTTTACCATTTCCAGAAGCATAAATTGGTGTTCCCGTTGGTGCAGTAAAATCCATTCCTTTATGAAATTTTCTAATTTTTAGTATCGGATGCATTCTCCATTTATAACCAGAAGCCATTCTTGTTAAATCTACCAATTTTACCGGCAATATTGCAGGAATTGACGCTAGCATTTTCTCTTTTTCCTTTGCTAAAATTACAATTTCATCTAAAGATTTAGATTGTATTACCAATTGCTTAGATAAAATATCTATGTCTTTGGTTAATTGCTTTATCATTTTAGAATTATCGTAACCGTCTAAGCTCTTATACCTATTTACGCCACCAAAACCAGCTTTTCTTTGCTCATTTGGTATTGGATTGGCCTCAAAATACATCCTATATATATTGTTATCTCTCTCCTGCAACTGATTTAAAATAGCAGAACTCTCTGCTATTCTCTTTGAGAATAAATCTAAATTTAATTGTAAATTTTCATTTTCTCTATTTATAGCTCTTTCATTTGGAGACATTAAAAACTGACTAAAGATTATAAAACCTATAAATGCAATCAATAAAACTGCCAAAACACCGAAAACAGTTTTCTTATAATACTCACTTTTCTTTACATCAATTTTTCTGTAAGAAAGTGTATCTGCATCGTAATAATATTTTACTTTTGCCATAGTTGTAAATGTACTATTTTTGTTTTTTAAATGAGTTTATTGTATAAGTCTCATTTTTAACAATAAGCCAATTTACAAAATGTTTTACAACTACTTTTTGTAAGTTGTTTTTTTTAAGATATATTAACATAATTAACTCTCCGAAGTATCGGAAAGAAACTTTTTTTATGAAATCACAAGACATACGCGCTACATTTTTAAATTTTTTTAAGGAAAAATCGCATTTAATTGTGCCCTCTGCTCCAATGGTTACCAAAGATGACCCGACTTTAATGTTTGTAAATTCTGGAATGGCGCCTTTTAAAGAATATTTTTTAGGAAATGGAAAACCAAAAAATAATAGAATTTCAGATTCTCAAAAATGTTTACGTGTTTCTGGTAAACATAACGATTTAGAAGAGGTTGGTTATGACACCTATCATCATACCTTATTTGAAATGCTAGGAAACTGGTCTTTTGGAGATTACTTTAAAAAAGAAGCAATTGCTTGGGCTTGGGAATTGTTAACCGAAGTTTATAAAATAGATAAAGATATATTATACGTAACCGTTTTTGAAGGTTCTGATGATGCTGATAATCTGAAAATGGATACGGAAGCATATGATTTGTGGAAACAATTTATTGCTGAAGACAGAATTTTGAAAGGGAATAAAAAGGATAATTTTTGGGAAATGGGTGCTCAAGGACCTTGTGGACCTTGTTCTGAAATTCATGTAGATATTCGTTCTGCAGAAGAAAAAGCAAAAGTAGACGGTCGTACTTTAATTAACGAAGATCATCCGCATGTTGTAGAAATCTGGAACTTAGTTTTCATGCAATTTAATAGAAAGGCCAACGGAATACTAGAGGATTTACCAAACAAACATATAGACACAGGAATGGGTTTTGAGCGTTTGTGCATGGTGCTACAAAATGTTCAGTCTAATTATGATACCGACGTTTTTACGCCAATTATTAGTGAGATTGGTGCAATAACGAATACAAAATATGGTAGTAATGCACAACAAGATATTGCAATTCGTATCATATCCGATCATTTAAGAGCGGTTGCTTTTTCTATTGCAGATGGTCAATTACCAAGCAATACCGGAGCTGGCTATGTGATACGTAGAATTTTACGAAGAGCAATTAGATATGGATTTACATTTTTAAACAAAAAAGAACCTTTTATATATAGATTAACAGATGTATTGTGTAAAAAAATGGGGGATGCTTTTCCTGAATTAATAGCACAAAAACAACTAATTGAAAACGTAATTAGAGAAGAAGAAGCTTCTTTTTTAAGAACTTTAGATAAAGGTTTAGTCTTATTAGATGTAATTATTTCAGCTTCTAATACTAAAGAAATTTCTGGTGAAAAAGTATTTGAATTGTATGATACTTTTGGTTTCCCGGTAGATCTAACTGCACTAATTTTATCTGAAAAAGGATATACTTTAGATGAAAAAGGGTTTCAAGAAAAACTTCAAAAACAAAAGAATAGATCTAGGGCGGCAAGCGAAAGTTCTACAGAGGATTGGACTGTCTTAGTTGATGATACTGTTGAAGAATTTATTGGTTATGATGCTTTAGATGCTCCTGTAAAATTAACAAGATACAGAAAAGTAACGTCTAAAAAAGACGGAGAAATGTATCAATTAGTTTTTAACTTAACTCCGTTTTACCCAGAAGGTGGTGGACAAGTTGGAGATAAGGGATATTTAGAAGATATACATGGAGATGTTGTTTATATTCTAGACACTAAGAAGGAAAATAATGTAATTATTCACTTTACAAAAAATCTTCCAAAGCATATAAACGGTGACTTAAAAGCTGTTGTAGATGAAAAACAACGTCATAGAACAACCTGTAACCATTCAGCTACGCATTTACTACACCAAGCTTTAAGAGAAGTTCTAGGAACACATGTAACACAAAAAGGTTCTGCAGTGCACTCAAAATATTTACGTTTTGATTTTTCTCATTTTTCTAAATTAACTTTAGATGAATTGCAAGATGTAGAAGATTTTGTAAATGCACGTATTTCTGGAAAACTACCTTTGATAGAAAAAAGAAACATACCAATGCAACAGGCAATTGATGATGGTGCGATTGCTTTATTTGGAGAAAAATATGGCGATACCGTGCGCGCTATTAAATTTGGTGCCTCTGTAGAATTATGTGGTGGAACCCATGTTAAAAATACAGGAGATATTTGGCACTTTAAAATAAAATCTGAAGGAGCCGTTGCATCTGGAATTAGAAGAATTGAAGCAATTACCAATGACGCAGTAAAAGACTTTTATTCTGAAAATAATAAAACTTTATTTGAAATTAAAGATTTACTAAACAATGCAAAAGAGCCCGCAAAAGCAGTTCTTAAATTACAAGAAGAAAATACATCTTTGCAAAAACAAGTTGAACAACTTTTAGCAGAGAAAGCTCAAAATTTATCTGGTGAAATTAAAAATCAGTTACAAGAAATAAATGGAGTACAATTTTTAGCTACAAAAGTAGATTTAGATGCAAACGGTATTAAAAACCTAGCTTTTACTTTAGGTAAAGACTATCAAAATTTATTCTTATTATTTGCTACCAACCCATCTAAAGACAAAGCAATGTTAACATGTTATATTTCTAAAGAATTAGCAAATGAGCGTGGTTATGATGCGGGTAAAGTAGTTAGAGAATTAGGAAAGTTAATTCACGGCGGCGGTGGCGGTCAAAATTTCTTTGCAACTGCTGGTGGTAAAAATCCTGGAGGAATACCTAAAGCTTTAGAAGGAGCTAAAAATTATTTAGTGTAAAATTTAAACTTTTTCTATTTTTTAAGATCTAAGTGCAAGTAACGTAAGCCGATCTGTTTTTCGAATAAAAAGATTAAATTTGAAACAATTTTACATTATCGAACACTTGATTATGAAACTTCAAACTAAAATTCCTCTAAAAAGAGAAACACAGAATCTAATAGATTATCAGTCGAAGATACTGTTGTTAGGCTCTTGTTTTTCAGAAAACATTGGAGACAAATTAAGTTACTTCAAATTTCAATCTACTCAAAACCCATTTGGCATTCTATTTCATCCAAAAGCAATAGAAAATTTAATTAAAAATACCAGTAATAAAAAAGTATATTCTAGTGATGATCTTGTATATCAAAATGAAGTTTGGCATTCTTTTGACACGCATTCTAGTTTAAGTTCTGCAAGTGAAAACGAACTTCTAAACAAACTTAACTTCGCAATTTCTTTAACTAGTGAAAAAATAAAAGAAGCTTCTCATATTGTTATTACTTTAGGAACTTCCTGGGTTTATAGATTTATAGAAACAGATACAATTGTTGCAAATTGCCATAAAATTCCGCAGAAAAAATTCTTAAAAGAACTCTTGTCCGTTGCTGAAATTTCAGAAAGTTTAGCGCAAAGTATTTCTTTAATTAAGTCTATGAATTCAGATGTATCTGTTATGTTTACTGTTTCTCCAATAAGACATTTAAAAGATGGTTTTATTGAAAACACACAGAGTAAATCGCACTTAATTACAGCAATCCATACTTTAGTTAATAAGCAAAATGTTTCTTATTTTCCTTCTTATGAAATCATGATGGACGAATTACGTGATTATCGTTTTTATGCAGAAGACATGATTCATCCAAATAAAACAGCTATTAATTATATTTGGGGAAAATTTATGGACACTTGGTTTTCTGAAGAAACCAAATCAACAATGAAAGAAATTGATGAAATTCAGAAAGGAGTTTTACACAGACCTTTTCATGAAGATTCTGAACCACATCAACAATTTTTACTAAAGTTAGAGCAAAAAAAAAGTAGTCTTCAAGAAAGACTACCTTTTATTAATTTTTAAAAAAGCATGCTTAAACGTGCTGCTCTACATTTTGCCATGGTCCACCATTAATAGTATCTATCCCGTTGTTAGACAAAAACTGAGCGGCTTGACCACTTCTAGCACCACTTCTACAAACAGCTATTACAGGTTTGCCCCAAGATTTAATTTGTTCTAATTCTAACGGAATTACCGTTAAAACAATATGTTTAGAACCTGATACATGGCCTTCATTCCACTCTTCTAATGTTCTAACATCTAGAACTATAGCGCCTTTTTCTAAATAATCTTTAATTTCTGTACTCATATTTTATCTTTTAAGAATGTCAAAAAAACCAATACAATAAATTTTATTTTTCTATTTTTTTGACTTTTAATAAATTTAATCCATTTCGTATTAAATTATAATACCTTTCATTTTTTTGCAGGATCAACAAATACTTAAGTATTTCTTTTTGTACCAAAAAATGATACTGCAAAGCTACTTCATAAAGTTCTAAACTCAACAACCAATCATCAGGAAAATCTTTTTTTAACTGATCTAATATTATTATCATATTCTTTTCAGAAATATTATTTGCTTTGCGCATTTTCCTTACTTCTTCATACAAAGCATACAATTCCTTTTCCTTATTTGTATATCTTATTTTTCGTGTTTTCGTTTTAGAAACTTCACCCTCATCTTGAAAAGAGCTTATATCTGCGGCGCCTGCAAAAGCAGAAATCACCTCTTTACCAACTGCCATATTGTAAATTCCGTCTTCTGGTTTAAATAAAATAGTCTCTTTATAGCTAACAGTGCAGTTTTCTATAGAGATTAATAATATTTTACCACTTAGATCTCTAGTTCCTGTAATTATATCTCCAGCTACTTTTATTCCACCTTCAAATTCTAAAGAAACCTTTTTACCTTCAAAAATTTGATATGCTTCTAGATCTCTTGGACTCATATTCTCAATAGGAATATTAATTCCTTTTAATTTACCAATAGGACTTCCAAAACCATTAGGATGCTTTTCTACACCATGCCCAATAAGTTCTTTATCTCTATTTGAAAGTGCCGTTAAACCGGCAGTTTGAAAATAAATAGGCTTGTTGTTTTCGTCTGCGATTACCTGCGTAAAGACTCCTGAAATTTGAATCCCTGTACTCAACTCAATAGTACCTCTATTTTTAGAATTTATTAGTTTCTGCAACCCTTTTACCCCACCTTTTCTAATAGCCATTTTATTTGCAAATTGCTCTAAGACAAGACTCAAGTGTGCAAAATCTGGTGTTACAAATAATTGTGGTTGCGGTTTTGTAATGTCAAAATTTACATCTGCAGCCTCAATAGTATAGGGTCTCTTCTTTACTTCATCTTTCATACAGCAAGCGCTCTCACCAATAGAGGACAACAAACCTGCTCCATAAATTTTAGGCGTTTCTAAAGTGCCTATCATACCATATTCTACAGTCCACCAGTGTAAGTTTCTTATTTGCGCCATTTCAGACAATTCGCCCATATTATCTTGTAAATACTCCACTGTTTGTTGAGCTTCAATTGTTTCTTTTTCTGAAGAATTAGGGTCCTCTTTTAAAATAGACAAAAGACGAATAGCTTCATACATTTCAAAATCTTTGGCTGAAGAAATTGCTTTGCATCCAATTTCGCCAAAACGTCTTAAATATTCTGCATATTCCGGATTTGCAATAATTGGTGCATGCCCTGCAGCTTCATGAATAATATCTGGTGCTGGAGTGTACTCAATATGATCTATAGTTCGCATATCTGATGCAATAACTAAAACATTATATGCCTGAAATTCCATAAATGCATTTGGTGGAATAAAACCATCTACAGAAACCGCTGCCCAACCAATATCTTTTAGAATACGATTCATCCCATCCATATAAGGAATTCTCTCAGCTGAAATTCCTGTTTTAGCAAGTCCTGTTAAATAAGAATTATGTGCAACTTTGCTTAAATAATCGATATTAATGCGCATTACATACCTCCAAACTGCTTGGCTTTGTGCTGTATATTCTTCATAAGGTTGTTTTACAACAAACTTATGTAAGTGTTTTGGTAGTTTTTTTGTGACATCATTCAATTGAAAGTGTATATTCATGAATATATTGAATTATTCCTACAAAATTACACATTAAAATAGTAATTCCTTATTTTAAATTTGTTAAAAACAACTTTTGTACCATTATAAAATCATAACAGCTCTTTTTAATACTTTTAATAAAAGAAGACTTCATATAGATATATTGAATTACGCTATCGGTTTCGTGAAATTCTAAGAAAAAAACAAAAAACTTTCTTATTTTTACCTTTCAATTATAGACCATGAATAAGAAAGTAATCTTAATGATTTTAGATGGTTGGGGAATTACCCAAGATCCAAGAGTATCTGCTATTTACAATGCAAAAACACCTTTTATAAATGGTTTGTATGACAAGTATCCGCATGCTGAATTAAGAACCGATGGTTTACATGTTGGTTTGCCAGATGGTCAAATGGGAAATTCTGAAGTTGGCCACATGAATCTAGGTGCTGGTAGGATTGTATATCAAAATTTAGCCAGAATTAATAAAGCTGTTAAAGAGGAAACTTTAGGTAAAGAAAAAGTATTATTAGATACTTTTAAGTATGCCAAAGAAAATAATAAAGATGTGCACTTACTAGGTTTAGTCTCTGACGGTGGAATTCATGCACACATCAATCATTTAAAAGGAATTTTAGATGTTGCTAAAAATAATGAAGTAGATAATGTGTATTTACACGCATTTACAGATGGTAGGGATTGTGATCCTAAATCTGGAACCTATTTTATAAATGATATTCAAGAATATATGAAAGAAAGTACGGGAGAATTGGCTTCTGTAACTGGACGTTATTATGCAATGGATAGAGACAACAGATGGGAGCGAGTTAAAGAAGCATATGATGGTTTAGTAAATGGAGTTGGTACAAAAACTACAGATGCAGTTGCTGAAATGAATGCCAACTACACAGCAGGAATTACAGATGAATTTCATAAATCTATTATTATAACAGATGAAACTGGTGCGCCAAAAACAAAAATAAAAGAAGGAGACGTTGTTTTATTTTTCAACTATAGAACAGATAGAGGAAGAGAATTAACAAATGTATTATCTCAAAATGATTTTCCAAAGTTTGGAATGAAGAAATTAGACTTATACTTTACAACAATTACTTTATATGATGAGAGCTTTAAAGGTATTAATGTAATTTACAATAGTGATAATATTAAAAATACGCTTGGAGAAGTGCTAGCTAAAGCAGGTAAAAAACAAATTAGAATTGCGGAAACAGAGAAATATCCACATGTTACATTTTTCTTTTCTGGCGGACAAGAAGCTCCTTTTGAAGGAGAGTCTAGAATTTTAAAAAACTCACCAAAAGTTGCAACATACGATTTACAACCAGAAATGAGCGCATACGAATTAACGGATGCTTTGTGCGAGGACTTGGAAAAAGCGGAGGCAGATTTTGTTTGTTTAAATTTTGCAAACGGAGATATGGTTGGGCATACAGGAATTATGGAAGCGGCAATTAAAGCTTGTGAAACTGTAGATGAATGTGCAAAAAAAGTGATTGAAACGGGCTTAAAAAATGGCTACTCTACCTTATTAATTGCAGACCATGGTAATTGTGAAACCATGATGAATCCTGATGGCTCCCCTAATACTGCACACACAACAAATCCTGTTCCATTCATTCTGATTGATACAGAAATTAAATCTATAAAAAGTGGTATACTAGGTGATGTTGCACCAACTATTTTAGACTTATTAAATGTTACACAGCCAAAAGAAATGACACAAAAATCTCTATTATAAAATGAAAAAAATATTTTTATTCTTATGCGTCATCGCATTAACATCTTGTAGTACACAAAAAGAAATAACGGCAGCAAAAAACAAAAGTGGTGATTTAATTGGCTATGCGAATAAAGGTTCTTTTACCCAGGCTCCGTACAATAGTTGGTTCGTGAAAAACTTTGATAACTATGCACCAAACGAAGCAACAATTGCAGCATTAAGCAAAACTCTAAAAGGAGTTACTATTAAAGGTTTTATGGGGACATGGTGTGGAGACAGTAAGCGGGAAACACCCCATTTTTATAAAATATTAGAATTAGCAGGTTTTAACCTTAAAAAAATAGATTTAGTAACTGTAAATCGTTCAAAAAAAACACCTGATAATTTACAGGAAGGTTTAAATATAAAAAGAGTACCAACATTTATTTTTTATAAAAAAGGAATAGAGATTGGACGTTATGTTGAATATGCTAGAGAATCGTTAGAAAAAGACATACTAAAAATTGTTTCTGGCGAAGCCTACAAACATTCTTACGATAAAAGCAAATAAGGTGCTGTATATATCTTCTTTTGTTCCGTATACTTAAATTTACAAGGAACTTATTACCTTAAATTATATTAACTTTGCGGTTCAATTTTTTAACATGATTAAAATTAAAACCAAAGAAGAAATAGAAATTATGCGCGAAAGTGCTCTAATAGTTTCTAAAACGCTTGGAATGCTTGCAAAAGAAGTTAAACCTGGTGTTTCAACCCTTTATTTAGATAAATTAGCAGAAGACTTCATTCGATCAGAAGGGGCAATTCCTGGTTTTTTAGGACTGTATGACTTTCCGAATACACTTTGTATGAGTCCAAATTCTCAAGTAGTTCACGGAATTCCGAATAAAAAACCCTTAGTAGAAGGTGATATTATCTCGATAGATTGTGGCGCTAAGAAAAATGGTTTTTATGGGGATCATGCATATACATTTGCTGTAGGTGAAATTGACCCTGAAACTAAAAAACTATTAGATGTTACCAGAGAAAGTTTATACGAGGGCATTAGAGAGTTTAAAGCAGGAAACAGAGTTGGTGATGTTGGTTATGCAATTCAGAAATTCTCAGAAGACAGAGGTTATGGTGTAGTTAGAGAATTAGTTGGCCATGGTCTAGGTAGAGATATGCACGAAGATCCTGAAATGCCAAATTACGGTAAAAGAGGTAGAGGAAAAAAGTTTGTAGAAGGAATGGTTGTTGCTATAGAACCTATGACAAATTTAGGAACGCATAAAATAAGACAACATTCAGATGGCTGGACAATTACAACCTTAGACAGCAAACCCTCGGCGCATTTTGAGCATGATGTTGCTATCTTAAACGGGAAACCAGAATTACTTTCTACTTTTAAGTATGTGCATGAAGCTTTGGGAATTATTACGAATGAAGAGGATGAATTTCGACAGTAAATAGACACTAATTTTTTAGTGCAAACACTATGAAAATCTTTAAATCAATCCTAAATACAATACCAAGACCCTGGCTAATAAAAGCCAGTTATATCGTTAGACCTGTAATTTCCTGGTATTTAAGAGGTGACAAGTTTACAGACCCTATAGATGGTAGAAGTTTTCGGAAGTTTTTACCTTACGGCTACGGTAAACAAAGAGAAAACGCACTTTCACCATCTACTCTCTCCTTAGAAAGACATCGCTTAATGTGGCTTTTTTTAAAGGATAACACTACTTTCTTCACGGCTACAAAAAAGCTGAAAGTATTACATATTGCTCCAGAACAGTGCTTTTTAGATATTTTTAGAAAACAGCAAAATCTAAACTATATTACTTCCGATTTAGAATCTCCTATTGCAGATGTAAAAGCAGATATTTGCGATTTACCTTTTAAAGAAAACGAATTTGATGTTGTTTTTTGCAATCATGTTTTAGAGCATATTTCTAACGATACAAAAGCAATACAAGAACTGTATAGAGTTTTAAAACCAGGTGGATTTGGCATTTTTCAAATTCCACAAGACTTATCTAAAGCTATAACTTTTGAAGATAATACAATTACAGACAGAAAAGAGCGCGCTAAGCTATTTGGACAATATGACCACGTAAGAGTATATGGCCGAGATTATTTTGACAAACTACGTAGTATTGGTTTTAAGGTTGATGAAGTGGACTACACAAAAAAAATAACTTTAGATAAAATAGAAAAATATTGTTTAATGAAAAATGAGATACTACCTGTTTGCTATAAGTTATAATTAGAATATTCCGCTAAATTTCCTTCAGCATTTACAAAAAGTAAAATTACCTCTAATTGCGTATTTTTTGAAAGAAATACTTTTGTCTTCTCTAAACCCATTGCCATAAAAGCAGTTGCATAAGCATCTACGTCTGCGCAGTCTAAATCTGCAATGACAGAAACACTTAGCAAATTACTTTCGCTAGCAGAACCTGTTTTTGGATTAATAGTATGAACATATTTTATACCTGAATCTGAAATTCTAAACTTCCTATAGTTACCAGAAGTAGCCATAGACTTATTAGATAAATTTATATTTTTAAAACCAGAACTGTCATCTGCAGCTATGGGGTCTACTAATTTTATAATCCAAGGTTGTTGGTTTTTCTTAAAACCATTTGTTCTAATTTCTCCTCCAATTTCAATTAGGTAATTTCCTATTATTTTTGAGTCTAAAAAGCGTGCTATAACATCAATTCCAAAACCTTTTGCAATAGAATTAAAGTCTAAATAAATTTCTGCACTTTCTTTAACTACTTTATACGCTATTCGTTTGACTTTATCTAAACCAACAAACTGCATTTGCTCTTTCAATTGGCTTTCAGTTAAATTTATCCTTTCATCTTTTGGACCAAAACCCCATGCATTTACTAAATTACCAACTGTAGGATCAAAAAAACCATTGGTCTCTAAAAATATTTGTTTTGATTTATCAAGAACTTCAGCAAAATAATCGTCTATAATTACATTTGTCTCGCCGTTATTTATTCTAGAAATATCCGAAGTTGGTATGTATGTACTCAAAGAGGAATTCATCTTTAAAAACAGGCTATCTATGCTTTTCTGATAATTAGCATTGGCATTTAAATACGTAATTTTATAAGTAGTGCCAAAAACCGGTCCTTGCAGGGTGTAATCTTGAGAAACCACTGCTTTTTCACATGTTGAAAATACTAATAAAATTAAAAAAAGAAAAAGTAAATAAAAATATTTCATAGGAAACGA
>OBNL01000026.1_pt1 | contig 21943 bp, 19 predicted proteins | sample 1498671 | NCBI WGS metagenome assembly OBNL01 (sample SAMEA3275562, study PRJEB22092) | marine metagenome | biome: ENVO:00000447; feature: ENVO:00002042; material: ENVO:00002010 | collected 2014-06-21T14:30:00+00 | depth 2 m
AACACGAAACAAATAATTAATAAAACAGGAAACTTCTCGCTTCTAAGAAAATAGTTTATGTACAAAAACCTCTTTGAATTACTTCAAAGAGGTTTCATCAAGTAACTTACTAAATTTATTAAGCCACTTTACCTATTTTATTTTTTACTTTTTCAGGCTCTTCGGTAACTTCAAACTGATTAGAAGTATTATTTTCTCCACTGGCTTTTAAAGCTTTATCACCTGCAAAGAAAGCCTTATGGTCATCTCCTAAATCTGAACCCGCCATTCTTTGATGTTTTACGCAAGATACTCCTTTTCTAATTTCCTGTCTTTGAACTCCTTTCACATAAGCCAACATACCTTCTTCACCGAAGTATCCTTCCGTTAAATCGTTCATATGCAATGCAGTTGTATGATAAGTTGGCAAGGTAATTAAGTGATGAAAAATACCTGCTTCTCTTGCACCATCTATTTGAAATGTTTTAATTTTTTGATCTGCACGATGGCATAATTCAGAACCATCATATTGTATATCCATTAAATTATTCCGATCATAAGCAGTCATATTTTCTCCTTCAGCAAGCATTTCATCATATGCCTGATTTCGAAAATTTAATGTCCAATTGAAAGAAGGTGAATTATTATACACCAATTTTGCACTTGGCACCACTTCCTTTACTCTATTTACCATATTTGCAATTTGCTGAACATTAGGTGTCGGAGTTTCAATCCATAATAAATCTGCACCATTTTGTAAACTTGTAATACAGTCTAACACCACTCTATCTATATTTGTACCTTCTTTAAATTTATACAAACCATTTGCTAATCTTATAGGACGTACTAATTTCCCATCTCTTTTCAACAAAACATCATCTTCTTTCGCTTCTTTAACATCAATTTCCTCTGCTGCTACAAAGGCTAAATACTGCGAAGCTAAGTCTCCAGGCTCTAAACTTACTGGTAATTTCTGAGTCAACCCAGCTCCTTCAGAATCTGTTCTTGCAACAATAATTCCGTCATCTATTCCCAACTCTAAAAATGCATATCTAATTGCATTTAACTTTGCAATAAAATCTTCATGCGGCACTGTTACTTTTCCATCTTGATGCCCACATTGTTTTGCATCTGAAACTTGATTTTCAATTTGAATTGCGCAAGCACCAGCCTCAATCATCTTTTTAGTTAATAAATACGTCGCTTCTTCATTTCCGAAACCTGCATCAATATCAGCAATAATAGGTACTATATGCGTCTCGAAATTGTCTATTTTATTTTGTACATCTTCTCCATTTTCCAACCTCTTGAACAAATCATTCAATTCTATGGCATCTGCTTGACGCAAGAAATCATAAATTTCTGAAATAAGACCAGGGACTGCTGTTTTTTCATGCATTGATTGATCTGGCAAAGGACCAAACTCTGAGCGCAAGGCAGCCACCATCCATCCAGATAAATACAAATAACTTTTACTTGTTGTTTTATGATGTTTTTTTACAGCAATCATTTTTTGCTGTGCAACAAAACCATGCCAACACCCTAAAGACTGTGTGTAATTAGACGAATCAGCATCGTATTCAGCCATGTCTTTTCTCATAATTGCTGCCGTATATTTTGCAATATCTAAACCGGTTTTAAAACGATTTTGAGTAACCATTCTTGCTGCACTTTCAGAACTTATAGCATTCCAAGAATTGCCATACTTTGTTTTCAGGTTTCTTACAGTTTCTAATGCTGAACTATACTTACTTTGTGCTAAATTTTTCATAATTTCGTTGTTTAATTATTAAGGTGAATTCAAATTTTGATAATTACGTCTCGCAAACTATTACAGTAGTTGCGAGACATTTTTTTATATATACTTGTATGCGGAAAGTGTTAAAAATTCTTGATACTCTTTTGACAGAACCAATGCATCAAATAATTCTATTGCTAGTTTAAATTTACCATTGGAAAAATTACTCTCACCTACTAAGTTTTTAATCTTTTCTAACTCTTCTTTTTTTAATTGTTGATACATTTCTTGATTAAAAATAGCCCCATCATCTAGCTGAATATTTTTATGTAACCAAAGCCAAACTTGGGTTCTAGATATTTCTGCAGTTGCCGCATCTTCCATTAAATTATAGATTGCAGCAGCACCATTTCCTCGCAACCAACTTTCTATATATAAAATACCTACGTTTATATTTTTCCTAATTCCCTCTTCAGTAATTGTTCCTTTTGGCATCTCAACTAGAGCTGACTCAGAAATTTTCACATCGTCTCTAGAAATATGAATTTGGTTTTTAGTGCTCATGTGCTTATTAAAAACATTCATTGCTACAGCAACCAATCCAGGATGTGCAACCCAGGTTCCGTCGTGCCCATTTTTCACTTCTAACTCCTTATCTGCAACTACCTTCGAAAACGCTGCATCATTTGCTACCTCATCGTTTTTAATAGGAATTTGTGCGGCCATGCCGCCCATTGCATGCACACCCCTTTTATGACATTTCTGAATTACTAATAAAGAATAAGCATTCATAAATGGAGAAGTCATTGTTACCTGATCTCTATTAGGTACCATAAAGTTTTTATGATTCTTAAATTTCTTGATATATGAGAAAATATAATCCCAACGACCACAGTTTAAACCAGCCATGTGATTTTTTAGTTCATAAATGATTTCATCTAATTGAAAACTAGCAGTAATTGTCTCAATTAAAACCGTTGCTTTTATTGTTTTTTGAGGAATGGACAAGTAATCTTGTGAGAAAACAAAAATAGCGTTCCATAGACGTGCTTCTAAGTAATGTTCTAATTTTGGCAAGTAAAAATAAGTTGCAGAACCTTGCTCCTGTAATGTTTTAATATTATGAAAAAAGAACAACCCAAAATCCACAAAAGAGCCAGACATTTCAACTCCATCCACTAAAAAATGCTTTTCATTTAAATGCAAACCCCTTGGACGTACTAATAATGTTGCCGTCTTTTTATTTAAAGAATACGTTTTATCCTTTTTTTCATTATGATATGAAATGGTCTTATCAATAGCATCTCGTAAATTAATCTGCCCCCCTAAAGTATTAGCAATGTTTGGAGCATTACTATCTTCAAAATCTGCCATAAATGTTTTTGCGCCAGAATTTAAAGCATTAATCACCATTTTTCTGTCTACAGGACCAGTAATCTCGACTCTTCTATCTAATAAATCTTCTGGCAATGCTGCACAAACCCAATCAGAATCTCTAATGTTTTTTGTTTCCTCTGAAAAAGAAGGAAATTCTCCTGCATCAAAATAAGCCTGTTCAATTGCTCTGTTTGCAAGTAATTTTAACCGAGTATCGTTAAATATATGGTGCAATGCTAACAAAAAATGTTTTGCCTTACTTGTTAAAATATCTTGATAATTCTCAACTTTAAATCCCTTAAAATCAATTTCTTTTGTACTAATAATTTCTGGCATAATAAGTTTATTTTAATTTCTATACTGCAATGATAAAAATAATTTTTGGACTCCACAAGCGAACGTTCGCTAAATGTGTAAAAAACTTTATATTATAAGGTTCGCTAAATATTCTTATATTTGCGCTTATGACAATAGAAGACGAATACATTCGCTTAATTTTTGGTTTAAAACTAAAACAGATAAGAACAGAAAAAAAATTATCCCTTTTTGGATTGGCAAAATTAACCGGACTTTCTAAATCTTATTTAAATGAAATTGAAAAAGGAAAAAAATACCCCAAGACAGATAAAATTCTTATTCTTTCAGAAAAACTAGAAACACCTTACGACCATCTAGTTTCTTTAAAACTCGATAAAAACCTAGCCCCTATTGGTGAAATTTTACAATCTAAAATTTTAAAAGAAATTCCATTAGAACTCTTTGGAATTAAAGAAAATAATTTAATTGACATTATAGCAAATGCCCCAGCAAAAGTAAATGCATTTATAAGTACAATTATTAAAATTGCACAGAATTATAATCTTTCAAGAGAAAGTTTCTTTTTAGCCTCCCTGCGCTCATACCAGGAAGCACATAGTAATTATTTCGAGGAAATTGAAAATGATGTAGAGAGATTTGCAAAATCCTACCATTTAGACATCTCTAAAAGGGTGCTCTCTAAAGATTTAGAAGAAATTTTAATTGAAGAATTTGGATACACCATTGACGATCAAGAAATTTCTAAACACGCCAATCTTGGTGAATTAAGAAATATTTTTATTCTAAAAAGTAAAACACTTTTAATAGACAAGAACATCTCCGAAGCACAAAAAACATTTATTTATGCCAAGGAATTAGCTTATAATTTTTTAGATTTAAATGACCGATTATTTACTTTTCCTTGGATAAAATTCGAAAATTTTGATCAAGTTTTAAATAATTTTATAGCTTCTTATTTTGCAGGTGCACTAATTATACCAAGAAAATCAGTTACTGAAAAACTAACTACCTTTTTTGCTTTAAAAAAATGGGAACCATTAGAATTACATAAAATAATTAAAGGATATAATTGTTCTCAAGAAACATTTTACCAACGATTAACTAGTGTTCTACCTAAGTACTTTCACATCAAGAATTTATTTTTTATTCGCTTTACACATAAAGAGAATCATTTTGAATATCGGTTAGATAAAGAATTACATATTACGCAACAGCAAGCGCCGCATGCTAATAGAAGTAATGAACATTATTGCAGACGTTGGGTTTCTATAAAAACAATTCAAGATTTAGAAAAATCCACAAATAAAAAAGCAACTTTCCATATACAAATATCCTCCTATGTAGATCAAAAGAATGAGTATTTAGTTTTATCATCTGCAACACCAGACCCATTTAAAAAAGACATCAATAGAAGCGTAAGTATTGGATTACTGCTATCACCACACTTAAAGAAGAAATTAAATTTCTTTAATGGTAACACCTTCCCTAAGAAAATAGTTGGCATCACTTGTGAAACCTGTGCTGTTAAAAACTGTAAAGAACGAGCAGCCGAACCCTCAAGAATAGAAAAACGTGAAAAATACATCGAAATTGCAAATACTGTAGCGCATATTATGAACTCTTACAGCTAAAAATTTCTTATTTTAGCAACTGAAAAAACAAACACCAATATGGATTTAAACTTCAATAAAAACGAAGATTATAACAAACTTTTAGTCTCAGATTTACGTAAACGTTTTATAAAAGTTAAACTAGGTGGTGGTCAAAAAAGAATTGATAAGCATCATGAGAAAGGTAAAATGACCGCTCGTGAAAGAATTGATTACTTATTAGACCCAAAAGCAAAATCTATAGAAATTGGTGCTTTTGCAGGTGAAAACATGTATGCAGAACATGGCGGATGTCCTTCTGGTGGTGTTGTTATAAAAATTGGCTACATAAAAGGCAAACAGTGTATTGTTGTAGCAAACGATGCGACAGTAAAAGCAGGTGCATGGTTTCCTATTACTGGAAAGAAGAACTTAAGAGCTCAAGAAATAGCTATTGAAAATAAATTACCAATTATCTACTTGGTAGACTCTGCAGGAGTCTATTTACCAATGCAAGATGAAATTTTTCCTGACAAAGAACATTTCGGACGTATTTTCAGAAACAATGCAATAATGAGCAGCATGGGTATTACACAAATTTCAGCAGTCATGGGAAGCTGTGTTGCTGGTGGTGCCTATTTACCAATTATGAGCGATGAAGCCATTATTGTAGATAAAACAGCTAGTATTTTTCTTGCGGGAAGCTACCTAGTAAAAGCTGCTATTGGAGAGTCTATTGACAACGAAACTTTAGGTGGTGCAACTACCCATTGCGAAATCTCTGGAGTTATAGACTACAAAGCCAAAGATGATAAAGACGCTCTTAACAAAATAAAATTTATAGTTGATAAAATTGGTGATTATGAAAAAGCTGGTTTTAGTAAGACTGAATCTTTTCCACCAAAAGAAAAAGAAGATGATATCTTTGGAATACTACCTAAAGAAAGAAATGCACAATATGATATGCTAGAAATCATTAAGCGTTTAGTAGACAATTCTGAGTTTGAGCAATATAAAGAAGGGTACGGAAAAACTATTTTAACAGGGTATGCTAGAATAGATGGTTGGGCAGTTGGTATTGTTGCCAATCAAAGAAAACTAGTAAAAACTAATAAAGGAGAAATGCAATTTGGTGGGGTAATCTATAATGACTCTGCAGACAAATCTGCACGTTTTATAGCAAATTGTAATCAGAAAAAAATACCTTTAATTTTCTTGCAAGATGTCACTGGCTTCATGGTTGGTAGTAAATCGGAGCATTCCGGAATTATTAAAGATGGTGCAAAAATGGTAAATGCCGTAAGTAATTCTGTAGTACCTAAATTCACAATTATTATTGGAAATTCATATGGAGCAGGCAACTACGCAATGTGTGGTAAAGCATATGACCCCAGATTAATTGTGGCTTGGCCTTCTGCTGAGTTGGCCGTTATGAGTGGAAACTCTGCTGCTAAAGTTTTACTACAAATAGAAACAGCTTCTCTTAAAAAACGTGGCGAAGAAATTACACCAGAAAAAGAAGCTGAATTATTTGACAAGATAAAATCTCGATATGATGCACAGGTTTCTCCGTATTATGCCGCTGCGAGAATATGGACAGATGCAGTTATAAACCCGTTAGATACTAGAACTTGGATTTCTATGGGGATTGAGGCTGCGGACCATGCTCCTATAGAAAAACAATTTAACATGGGTCTTTTACAAGTTTAATACATATGAAAAATATTTTATTTATTACAATATTACTTTCTTCGATAAACTTAAATGCACAGTTCAGTTATAGTAAGGCAAAAGTTTATTTTAATGACGGTTCTATAAAAACCGGCTTTGGTAAAACTATTTTTCTAAATAATGAAAAAATAAAATTTAAAGTCAACAAAAAGGACAAAGCTATAGAGATGGGCTTTATGAAAATTGATAAATTTATCTTAGACGGTGACGAATATGACTATAAAATTATAAAAGGAGAGAAAGCCATTCAATTTTTCAAAGTAAAACAAAGAGGTAAAGTAAGTTTGTATTATTCCATAAAAACAAATAACAGTGCTCCTATGGGAGGCATGAATATGGGCGGAGCGGGCTTTTCTGTTGGCTTTTCTACTTCAACTGAAGTGTATTATATTGCTAAAAATGATGATGACCAAATAATAAAACTTTTTAATTTATTCGGGACGTCAAAAAGGATATTTAAAAAAATTATTCCACTTTTTTTTAGTGATTGCCCAGACCTTCTAGACAGGATCGACTCTAAGGAATACAGAAAAAGAGATATTGTCGAGATTGTGAATTTCTATAATTATAAATGCAAATAAAAAAAGCTCAACAATAAGATAGTGTTCAAGTTGATCATAAAAACCATTGATATCTAAATAAATATTTAATGACTAATATCTCAATTAGTCATTTTTTTATAACTTATTTTTACATCACAAAACTATAAAAGATGAGTAAAGCAATATACATTGCCACCGTAGAATCTGATAGTGGTAAATCTTTAATATCCTTAGGTTTGTTAAGAATGATGTTGACAAAATCAACTAAAGTGGGTTATTTTAGACCAATTATTAATGAATTTGACAATAATGGCTATGATGAACATACAAATACGGCTATTAATTTCTTTAATCTAGACACAAACTATAAAGATTGTTTTGCATACAAACAAAGTGAAGTTGTAGCGCTTTTAAGCGAAGGAAAAGAGGATGAAGTAATTCAGAAAGTTATTGAAAAATACAAAAAACTAGAAGCAAATTATGATTATGTTTTAGTGGAAGGAACAGATTTTTCTGGTGAAGGAGGAATTATCGAGTTAGATATAAACCTGATGATTGCTAAAAACTTAAATATTCCTGCATTAATAGTTGGCTCTGGGAATGGAAAGAAAAAGAAAGACTTTATAAATACCATGCAACTGTCTTACAATTCTTTTATAAGCAAAGAAGTAGATGTTATAGGTATTGTTGCCAATAAAATTGAAGAAGATGAAGTAGATTATATTCGTGAAGAATTGATCAAAAGTTTTCCAGAACAACTACAAATAGATATTATTCCAAAAATTGATTTCTTAGCTTTTCCCACAGTAAAAGAAGTTGTGCAAGCTTTAAAAGGCCGTGTTTTATTTGGAGCACAATTTTTAGACAATGCAATTGGCAGCTATAGTACAGGCGCAATGCAATTAAGAAATTATTTAACCAGAATTAAAGAAAATGCGCTGGTTATTACTCCGGGAGATAGAGCAGATATTATCTTAGGTGCATTGCAAGCAAATGCTTCTAAAAATTATCCTAAAATTGCGGGAATTATTTTAACAGGAACCATCATTCCCGAAGAATCAATTCTAAAACTTATTGAAGGTGTGCAATCTACAGTTCCTATTGTTTCTGTAGATGGAGGTACCTTCGGAATTTCAAACAAAATTGGTGCTGTAAAATCTAAAATTTATGCTACCCACAACAAAAAAATACTCTTATCATTAGATACTTTTGATACGTACGTAAATGCAGAAGGTTTAACAAATATTCTAACATCGTATCAATCTAATAAATTAACTCCAAGTATGTTTCAATATAATTTATTGCAAAAAGCAAGAATTATTAAGAAGCACATTGTACTACCAGAAGGAGAAGATGAACGTATTCTTAGAGCAGCTGCACGTTTACAGATGTTAAATATTGTAGACTTAACCTTATTAGGAGATCAAAATACAATTCAATTAAAATGTGACCAAATTGGATTACAAATAGATTTAGATGCGTTAAATATTCTAAATCCTGAAGATTCCATTTACAATAAAGACTTTGCAACTACCTTATTCGAAGCAAGAAAACACAAAGGAATGTCTGAAGCTACCGCCAATGATTTGGTACATGATGTTTCTTATTTTGGTACTTTAATGATTTTAAATGGTTTGGCAGATGGTATGGTTTCGGGTGCAATTCATACTACCATGCATACCATTAAGCCAGCCTTACAATTAATTAAAACTAAACCTGGCGTTTCTGTTGTTTCCTCTGTATTTTTCATGTGCCTATCAGACCGAGTTTCTGTAATGGGAGATTGTGCTGTAAATCCGAATCCGAATGCCGAGCAACTTTCTGAAATTGCCATTTCTTCTGCGGCTTCTGCAGAGGCTTTCGGAATTGAAGCAAAAGTTGCGATGTTGTCCTATTCTTCCGGTAGCTCTGGAAAAGGTGAAGAAGTAGAAAAGGTTAGAAAAGCAACCGAATTGGCAAAAGCTAAAAAACCCAATTTACAAATTGAAGGTCCTATACAATATGATGCTGCCGTAGATATGTCTGTGGCAAAAACTAAAATGCCAAATTCTGAAGTTGCTGGACAAGCATCAGTATTAATTTTCCCTGATTTAAACACAGGTAACAATACTTATAAGGCCATTCAACGAGAAACAGGTGCATTGGCAATTGGCCCAATGCTTCAAGGCTTAAACAAGCCAGTAAACGATTTAAGTAGAGGTTGTACTGTAGATGATATTTTCAATACTGTTTTGTTAACCGCAATTCAGGCGAATAAATAATACATATGAATATTTTAGTTTTAAATGCAGGCTCTTCTTCTTTGAAATATCAAGTAATTAAAATGCCCAATGAAACCGTAAAATGTATTGGCTTAATAGAGCGGATAGGAAAGGATACAGCTGTTTTTATTCATGAAAAAGACGGTGAAAAATACACGGAAACGATACCTATTCTAAATCATGAAGTTGGTTTGCAAAAGATTGCAGCAACTCTATTAGATGAAACAATTGGCGTTATAAAGAACGTTGATGAAATTGAAGCTGTAGGCCATAGAGTCGTTCATGGTGGAAGTAAATTCAGTAAAACAATACATATAAATAAAGAAGTAAAAGACAGTATTCGTACTTTATTTGATTTAGCTCCTTTGCACAATCCTGCCAATTTAACAGGAATAGAAATTGCAGAAACTATTTTTACAACTGCAAAACAAATCGCAATATTCGATACTGCATTTCATCAAACAATTCCAAAAGAAGCGTATCAATACGCTATAAAAAATTCATTATTAGAGGAATACAAAATAAGAGCATATGGTTTTCATGGCACTAGCCATAAATATGTTTCAGAAAAAGCGATTGCATATTTAGGTGAAAAATCATCAAAAAAAATAATTACAATTCACTTAGGAAATGGTTGTAGTATGTCTGCTATTAAAGATGGCAAAAGTATTGAAAACTCTATGGGATTTGCACCTATGAATGGCTTAATAATGGGAACTCGCTCCGGTGATATCGATCCATCTGTTATTTTCTTTTTGATGAAAAAACTAAATAAATCTGCCGAAGAAGTTCACCATTTATTACAAAAAGAGTCCGGAATGCAGGGCTTAACAGAATATTCTGATTTAAGAGAAATATCAGAGAAAGCAGAAAACGGAAATGAAGCGTGTAAAAACGCATTGAATTTAGCTGGATATAGAATTCGGAAATTCATTGGTGCTTACGCAGCCATTTTAAACGGATTAGATGCTATTATTTTTACTGCTGGAATTGGGGAAAATTCAGCATTAATGAGAAAATTAGCCTGTAAAAATTTAGAATTTTTAGGCATTAATTTAGATTCAGAAAAAAACACTCTGCGTTCTAAGGGAACCAGAGAAATTCAATCTTTCACTTCAAAAGTAAAAATATTAATCATACCAACTAATGAAGAAATTGAGATTGCGAAACAGTCTTATAAATTGCTGAATTTAGAAATAAATTAAGCAATTTTTTAAAATGCATTTAAAATTGTAGAACCACAATCAAATTTCTACATTTGTAAGTATAAAAAAATAATCATCATAAATGGGTAGAGCATTCGAACTAAGAAAAGGACGCAAAATGAAACGTTGGTCAGCAATGGCTAAAACCTTTACCAGAATTGGTAAAGATATTGTTATGGCTATTAAAGATGGTGGCCCTAACCCTGATTCCAACTCTAGATTAAGAGCAGTAATGCAGAATGCAAAAGCTGCAAATATGCCTAAAGAAAACGTAGAGCGCGCTATAAAAAAGGCAACTGATAAAGATACTGCAGACTATAAAGAAGTTTTATTTGAAGGCTATGCGCCACACGGAATTGCACTTCTTTTAGAAACAGCGACTGATAATAACAATAGAACTGTAGCAAATGTTAGATCTGCTTTTAACAAGTGTGATGGAAATTTAGGAACTTCTGGCTCTGTTGTTTTTATGTTTGATCGTGTGTGTACCTTCACTGTTAAAAAAGAAGACATTACCATTGATTTAGAAGACTTAGAGTTAGAATTAATAGAATTTGAAGTTGAAGAAGTTTTTGATGATGAAGAAGGGATCATAATTTATGCTCCTTTTGAGCAATTTGGTGCAATTCAAACTTTCTTTGAGGAAGCAAATACTGAAATTATATCTTCTGCTTTTGAAAGAATACCTACTACAACTACAAAACTTTCTGAAACACAACAAGCAGACGTAGAAAAGCTTTTGGAAAAGTTAGATGAAGATGACGATGTACAGAATGTATATCATTCAATGGAGATGTAATCCATTCACTTTATATAAATATGAAATCCAATGTTTTTTTACGTTGGATTTTTTTTGTGGCTGTTTCTATAAAATTATCTACAAAATAAATTTCCTTAGGAATTTCAAATCTTGATAGGTTTGCTTTTTGAATATCGATAGGAATACTGCCTCCTTCAATAATTAAAATCAATTTTTCTCCTAGTTTTTCATCAGGTATTCCTGCTACAAAAAAACGTTGCACTATAATTTTAGATAATTTATCTTCTATACGTTCTGGATGCAATTTAATTCCGCCAGAATTTATAACGTTGTCAAGTCTTCCCAACCACTGAAATTGTGTGTCAGAAACTAGAACAACTACGTCATTTGTAAAAACAACTTCGTTGGAAACTTTTGAATTTTCTATTACCAGACAATTTCTTTCATCTTTATAAATTATTGTGTTTGGTAATGTTTGATAAAACGGGTTATTTCCAGTATTTCTTAACGAAATATGCTCTTTTCTATAAATAGACTTTATACCACTTGTCCTCAGTGAAGAAAATCGATTCAATTTCTTAACTGCAATATGTGTAATGGTTTCCGTCATACCATAAGTACCAAAAACTTCTGTAGCTAGCGGTTGTAGTTTTTCTTGAAGATTGTTTGAAACTAAACCACCACCCACAATTAACTTTTTAATAAGATGTAGTTTATCAATTGAATTTTCTAATTGCAAAGGAACCATTGCAGTAAAATCATAATTTCTAGAAAGCGTATTTAACGGATTAGAACTAGCATTTACAACATCTAAATGCCAACCTAAGGTTAGTGCTCTCACCAGCATCATTTTACCGGCTATATATTTTATAGGCAAACATAATAAGGCTATTTTTTTTTCTTTTAACTGAAAGAAATCTCCCGTTGCCAAAGCAGAATACTGCATTTGTTTTTTTTGTAATTGAATTAACTTTGGCGCTCCTGTAGAACCAGAAGTTTTAACAACTACAAATTCTTTTTCGGAAAACCAATCTTCTAAAAAATGATGAATTTCAGGAGAAAAATAAAGCGCATACGCAAGCAAATCATCAATGGCATCAAATGAATTGTTATTTAATTTAAAGGCTTTATGAAAAGTAGTATGCTTCAATCTTATTTATACTTCTAAGGTTTCTTTTAAACTATCTGGTTTTGTAATTTTCCCTGTCAATTTCTCTTTCCAATCTGTCCAACCATATTTTTTTGAAAATAAAAACAACATAACAGGGTACAAAATAAAAACGGGTACAAACATTTCCCAGGATACAGAAGGTTCAGAAATATCAATATACAAAGCATCCGTTTGGAAGACTGTCCAATCTGTAGTCACAAAAAATGCGGCTGTAATATTATTAACGGCGTGCAAACCTAAAGCAATTTCAGTTCCTTCATCCATTAAAGTTACAATTCCGAATAACAAACCTGTACCAATATAAAAAACCATTGTTATTTGTCCTAGTTTGGCTACTTCAGGATTTGTACCGTGTAACAAACCGAAAACCAAAGAAGTAACTACTAAAGGAACCCATCTGTTTTTAGCTAAAACACCAATTCCTTGCATAAAGTACCCTCTAAAAAGTAGCTCTTCGAAACCTGTTTGAAAAGGAATGAATATAAAAGAAACTGCCACTAAGGTAAAGAATGGAGTTGCATTAAAATTCCAAATAAAATTTTCTGGGGCTAATAAAATAGAAGCATACGTCATAACCAGCGCTAAAATTCCCCAAATAAAAAAACCATAAAAGAATCGTTTCCAATCTACTTTAGTTCTACTTGTAATTAAAGAAGTAAAACTTCTCTGATGAATATATTTTATACCTATAAACAAGAAAATTAATCCCACTAAAAACATAAATAGTATTAAAAACAGCAAGAAATTTTTATCTAAACCCGCAGTCATAAAATTATCTTTTGTAAACTCTGCAAATTGAATCGCATTATTTGATTTTGCCCAACCTGCCATCGTCAAGGGTAAAGCACCTAATAACTGCCAACCAAAAAATACAATTACAATTGTAAACAACCAATGATACCATTCGTTTTTACCTTTATAAGCTTGTTCAATATAATTCATATTTTATAAATTAAAATTCCATTTATTGGAATTGTTATAATGTAATGTTCCGTTTTTAACTTCTAACGGACTCTCGAAGTTATTGGTAAATAAACCTCCTGTGCCCAAACCTTGCGGCAATTTATTTTTTAAAGTATGTGTAAACTGTGCAATTGCGTTCAACCCAATATTACTTTCTAAAGCAGAAGTAATCCACCAATCTACATTGTTCTTTTTAGCAATATCAATCCATTCAGTAGTCCCACCAAAACCACCAACCAAACTTGGTTTTAGAATAATAAATTGTGGTTTTACCATTTTTATTACTTCTTGCTTTTCTTGAGTAGAAAAAACGCCAATTAACTCTTCATCTAATGCAATTGGCAAAGGTGTATTTTCACACAATAAAGCCATATCTTGTAATTGACCTTGTTTTATAGGTTGCTCAATAGAGTGTAAATCTAATTCTGATAATGTTTTTAACTTCTCTAAGGCATTTTTCGGTTTAAAAGCACCATTTGCATCTACCCTTAATTCAATTTCATTAGAAGAAAACTCTTTTCGTATCGATTTTAACAATGCTACCTCTGCATCAAAATCAATAGCCCCAATTTTCATTTTAATACAAGAAAAACCTGAATTTAATTTTTCTTGAATTTGGCTTTTCATAAACTGTTGGTCTCCCATCCATACCAAACCGTTTATGGAAATTGATTCTCTTCCTCTGGAAAATTCTGAAGGAAATAACTGAAATTTATTTTCACTTTGAAGAGACAAGAAAGCTTGTTCTAACCCAAATTGAATTGAAGGAAACTCAATAAACACTCCTAATAAATCCGTTAAGCCTAATTTAATATTTTCGCAAGCCCAACTTAGTTTTTCTTCATAATTAGGAATATCGTCAATACTTAAACCTCTAAACAAGCCTGTTTCTCCAATACCCCTTTTACCGTTTTCCTCTAAAACAATAAACCAAGTTTCTTTAGTTCTTAAAATCCCTCGAGAAGTACCACTCGGGTTTTTAAATTGCAACGTGTATTTTTTATAGCTTGCTTTTATCAACTTAAATTCTATTTATTATTCCTCTAAGAACGTCTTAAAATTATTCAAATATGACTGGTCTTGTGCTTGAAAGGTACCTCTAAAATAAGGAAACATACATGCCATTATAAAAGACTCGCTCTGGCAGGCTGCATTTAGCGTAATGGTTGTAATTCCGTTTTCTTCGGAAAAAAGATAGTCATCTTTCTTTAACATGTTTTCTGCATCATAAAAAAGTGTCACTTTTTCATTTAACACATATGCCATAATCTTCTCTGTCATTGCTATTTCTTGCCCTTGATTTAGCACTACAACATCATAAACGCTTCCGGTTATTCCTGGGTTTATATTTACGGGTTTCACCGATTTTATATCCGGAATCCAGTTTTTAACACTGTCAATCTGCATAAAATTACTAAAAACCTCATCTATGGGTTTATCTATAGAAACCGTTGCAGAATAATTAGTTTGTTGCACTAATAAGCCTGTTGCTAAAAAAGCGACCACCAAAGTCGAAATAATAATTAAAATCACCTTTATTGTCTTCATATATTCTATTTAAAAGAATTGTCCAATTCCGAATAATATAGCAAACAAAAAAGTACTTAAAGCTACTTTTTTTAACTCACCATCTAATTCTGCTGGGGTATTATTTCTGGATACTGTGATCATATTTTTTACTAGCGGAATAAAGGCTACTAAAAACACAAATTCATAAATTGAACTAAAGTTTAAAACAGTATATATTAAAGCCGTAATTAACGCACCAATAATTAGAAAATAATGATATTTTTTTGCTCTAACAACTCCTAATTTTACAACTAAAGTATTTTTCTTATTCGTTTTATCTTGCTCCCTGTCTCTTAAATTATTTAAATTTAAAACAGCAGTGCTTAACAAGCCAATAGAAAACGCTGGTAAAAATATCTCGAAATTAATCATTTTTGTATATAAGAAGTAGCTACCTACCACACTTAATAATCCAAAAAAAAGAAAAACAAAAATATCTCCAAATCCGCTATAGCCGTATGCTGAATTACCCACTGTATATTTTATTGCTGCTGCAATTGAAGCGATTCCTAAACCAAAAAATAAGATAGAATACCCAAAATTCTTACTTCCGAAAGCTACATAAATAAGCAATAAGGCAATAAGCAATGTAATAGTTGTAGTACTTATCATTGCAGTTTTCATTTGCTTGGGTGTTATGGCTCCTGATGAAACCATTCTTGCTTCTCCTGTTCTATTTTTGTCAGAACCTTTTATTCCGTCTCCATAATCATTTGCATAGTTAGACAATACTTGAAAACCAATTGTAGTAAAAATTGCCAACCAAAAAATAGACGACTCCCAAATGGAGGTCCTAATAGTATGCTCTAACAAACTGTTTACAAATTCGTTTCCTAGATAACTACCTAAAATAATACCAGATATAGACAAAGGAAGTGTTCTTAAACGTGCTGCTTTAATGTAACTTTTTACATCCATAATTTCTGACTTGTTTCTATTTTAAACAATGTATAATTATATATTTGTTTTGCCTTTTCTATATGAATACAAGGTATCTTTATTTTTCCTGATGCCGTTTGAAAAACAATATCGGCTACATTTTTTTGAGCCTGAAAAAGAGTCTGTTTCAACTCCACATTCTGTACTTTAAAAAAAGGTAAATACGTTTTATGAGTTTCTATAGTACCGCTACCAACTATCAATACATCAGTATTAAAAAGGTAATATCTCTTTTTAAACCTTAATTCTGTTGCGCCTATAAAGATAGGGATTAACAGACTGTTTATCGAAAAAATGAAACTATTTCCAAAACCTAAATAAAGACCTATATTTATTATAATAAGTACCAAGATGCATCTAAAATATAAGCGAATTCTAAAGTACGAATCTGAAAAATTCCGAACTAAATCATCGAAGTTTTCATCAGGAAAAAGTAAGTCTTTAATTGCTGAAACTTGTATTACTTTACAACCCACAATTTTAATAATTTTATCCTGTTTCTTTTTTACTTTACCACTTATTGCCTGTTTAAAAGTAATAAACGAAATACCTAACTTCTTTTTTATAGGGTTATGAGATATCGTGATATGCTGTACCTTGTCTTTCTTTAAAATAACAGATTTCTTAGTTATTAATCCTTGATAAATTTCTAAGGTGCTGTTCTTTACAAAAACAGTTAAATTAAAATGTCTTAACAGCACCCGCACTAAAGAGCTTAAAACTGCTGTAACTGATAACAATATTAAAAACCCTACTATTAAAAGAACATTACTTTCTAGTGAAGAAGTATTCTTAGTGATGTAATTATCTAATATATCTTGTTTTCCTAAACGGTCAAAAAGATCATTAATTTGTTGAAAAAAACCTACTAAAACTGCAAGTAAAAGCAATAAACTCTGCAAATGATTTTCTGTAAGACTTACCTTTATTAAAGCGAAAAAACCAACTTTTAATAATGGTTTCTCTACTGTTTCAGTACTGGAAGTTGCGTTGCTATTATTATCTAAAACAGTAATTGCCTGTTTTAAAGCACTTGCCTCTTTATATGATAATGCTTTAATAGAAATTTCTGCCTTACTAGATCCAGCAGTTTCTATATTTACTTCATGCACATCTATTATTTGCTGAATAATATTTTGTTTAAAATTGATATTTTGAATCCTATCAAAAGGAATCGAGGTATTTGTTTTTTTGAGAATACCTTTCTTCAGAATAAAATGATTGTGCACTATTTTAAATTGGAAGTTTTTAAAAATTAAAAAAGCTCTAATTAAAAAAAACATTAATAAAGCAGCAACACCTATATAAATGTATACTAATGTACCTTCAGGAATCTTAGAAAATTTTTGAATGAATAGAAAAAGTAAGAACCAAAAAGCTTTCAGAGCTTTGTAAAGTATGTTTATATAAATTACAAGAATCCCTTTTTGAGATTGCCTTCTAAATTGGCTAAAATCTTCTATATTATCCATCTATTTTATTACTGATGAATTCTTTTATCTGTTGTGCGTCCTCTTTTAAAAGTCCACTAATTTTTAAATCGTCACTGCTATCTCCGGCAGTGAAAACACTTAAAGAAGCCAAACCAAAAAATCTAGAAATAGGTCCTTGATCAATTTCTATGTGCTGTATTCTGTTGAAAGGCACGGTTGTTAAACTTCTAAAAAATACACCATTTTTGTAAGAGACATCTTTCTCTCTTATTGCATACTTCCTTTTTTTAAAACCTATCGTTTTAATGGAAAGTACAGCAATAAAAACTAAAAAAAGAGCTAAATATATCCAAATTGAGTTTCGTGAAAGTTCAAAAAAACCCTTTTTGTCAACAAAAAAAAGCATTGGAAATACAACTAAAAAAACTAAAAAAACATTAATCAATAATACTTTTAAATATCTCTTGTGTATAGATTTAAACTCGATTTGAGTAATATCTGGAAAAGAAGTAACTGAAATATTTTGAAAAGAATCTGTCATGCAAATTAATATTGTAAAGCATCTTTAATTGAGATAGGAGACTCGTTTAACATGGCTTGCACGAAAGCTCCTTGATGCTTTATCCTTAAATCTATTTTGTATATTTTTGCTTCGGCATATGTTTTAAAGGATCCAAATCTATATTTTAATAAATCGTCTTCGTTATAAATATAAATATTTGCTAAACTTGCTAATTTAGCGTTAGGGGTTCTAAGAGCTGCAATTTGCACTGTAAAAACTAATTTATCCTTTACTAATTCAGGAGTTCCAAGAACCTCAACCTTTGGCGATTCGCTGGGAATTTCTTTCTTTTCATCAGTCTTAGTACATGAAAAAATAGCAATACAAAAAAATACCAAAATTATATTCTTCATCTTATAAATTATTTGCTTCTGCGATTAACTCTGCAATATCTTTTACCACAACCTCAGCTTCTTTTTCTTTGAATTTAATACCATCTGTCATCATAGTGTTACAATATGGGCAACCAGTGGCAATAATATCTGGCTTCGTTTCTAAAGCGTCTTCTGTTCTTAAAATATTTACTTCTTTATCTCCTGCCTCTGCATCTTTAAACATTTGCGCACCCCCTGCCCCGCAGCATAAAGCAGTTTTCTTATTGCGTTTCATTTCTGTTAGATTAACGCCCAATCTTCGAATTAAATCTCTTGGAGATTCGTAAACATCATTTCCCCTACCTAGATAACAAGGGTCATGAAAGGTTACTCTTTTTCCTTGAAGTGCACTCTCATTAATCTTTAGACGCCCTTCAGATATTAAATTTTGTATAAACTGTGTGTGATGAAAAACTTCATACTTACCGCCTAAACTGGGGTATTCATTTTTAAAAGTATTGAATGAATGCGGATCACATGTAACTATTTTCTTTACCTCATAACCATTTAAAACCTCGATATTCATCATTGCTTGCATTTGAAACAAAAATTCATTTCCTGCTCTTTTCGCTGCATCCCCTGTGGAAGACTCTTCCGTTCCTAAAACTGCAAAATCAACATTTGCTTCATGTAATATCTTTACAAATGCCCTAGATATTTTTTTTGCTCTATCGTCATAACTTCCCGCAGCACCAACCCAAAACAACACTTCTGGTTGTTTTCCTTGAGCCATCATATCTGCCATTGTTGGTACTATCATATTTTTATTTTTAAGCTATTGTTAAGTTGTTACAACTCATGATTAAAAACGTATCATTTAAAATTTTTTTTACTCCTCGTTTGCCCAGTTTAATCTGTCTTGTTGATTGTATTGCCAAGGAGCGCCATTATTCTCAATATTACTCATCATAGCATTTAATTCTTGCGGTGCAGCACTCTCTTCCATTACTAAATATCTTCTCATATCCATAATAATCGAAAGTGGATCTATATTTATTGGACATTCCTCAACACAAGCATTACAACTTGTACAAGCCCAAAGTTCTTCTGGTGAAATATAGTCGTTTAGTAATTGTTTACCGTCATCCTTAAAAGTTCCTCCGTTTGTATCTATATTTCTACCAACCTCTTCTAAACGATCTCTTGTATCCATCATAATTTTACGAGGAGATAATTTTTTTCCTGTTAAATTTGCCGGACAGGCAGATGTACAACGCCCACATTCTGTGCACGTATATGCATTTAAAAGCTGCATCTTATTTAAATCTAAAACATCTGATGCACCAAATTTTTCTGGAACTTCCTCTTCCGCTCCTTCCAAAGGAGCTGCGTAAGGATCTGCATCAGGATCCATCATCAATTTCACCTCTTTAGTAACAGATTCTAAATTATTAAATTGCCCTTTTACATTTAAATTTGCAAAAAATGTATTTGGAAAGGCTAATAAAATATGTAGATGTTTTGAGTAGAATAAATAATTTAAAAAAACAAGAATTCCTAATATATGAATCCACCAAGCAGTTCTTTCGATTTGGTGCAGCGCTTCTAATGAGAACCCATCAAATAAAGGGGCTATAAACTGACTTACAGGATTTCCAATACCTGCATTTTGAAATGGAGCATCTGTCGCGTTCATGACTAAGAAAAGTGTCATTAACACCATTTCAAAGTACAAAATAATATTCCCGTCCATTTTTGGCCAGCCTTTCATTTCTGAACTAAGAAAACGTTTAATATTTGCAATATTTCTTCGCGTCCAAAAAAGAATAACCGCTATAAAAACTAATGCTGCTAAAATCTCAAAAGTTCCTATTAAAAAAGCGTAAAACCCTGCCCCTATAAACCCTTGAAAGATTCTATGCGTTCCCAAAATTCCATCAATAATAATTTCTAAAACCTCAATATTAATTATTACAAAACCAAGGTATACAACAATATGTAAAAAACCTGAAAAAGGTCTTTTAACCATTTTAGACTGCCCTAAAGCAATCTTAATCATATTTTTCCAACGTTCGGATTTATTGTCTGTTCTGTCTATGGACTTCCCTAGATTTATATTTCTAAAAATCTTACGAATATTCATCGCAAAAAAGCCAAGACCAGCAATTAATGCGATTACAAAAAGTGTATTTGGTAAATATTGCATATCAATAGTGCTAGTGATTATAAATTAGTTTTTTGTCGTTTCAGCGTAAGGCAGTTGTCGTTTCCCAAATACTGAGAAATGAATATACCTTTTTGGATTTAGTTTGATATCTCTTAGCAGCTGCTCTAACTCTCCAGTAGCCGCCTCTAAATTATCGTACATTCTTTTATCATTAAGTAACTGGCCAAGAGTTCCTTCTCCAGCATTTATTTTTTTTGACATTTCGTTAAAATTACCCACAGCCTCGTCTGCCTTATCTATAATTTCCTTAAAGTCTACAGCATTTATATTTTCTGATACCTTGCTAAAGTTCGCTGTAATATTTCTTGTGTTTTCTATAGTGATTTTTAAGTTTTCTTGATTCTCTGCAACCATAGAATTCACAGCTTCAATAGTTTTTCTGATATCTATTATCGTTGCTGATAAATTAGCAATAGATGTATTAACTCCATTAATAGTATTGTCGTTTAATACTTTATTTAAACCACCAAACAAGCTATCTGTTCTTACAATTACACTTTCTATTTTTTGTTGAAGTGGATTTAATCGCTCTCCTATTGAGGTAAATAAACTTTCCTCCATCTCACCCTGAAGAAGGTCTCCAGACATTGCCATATCGCCATCGTAATTAGGTATTATTGCCAAGTTAGAACCACTTAAAGGATTTGGAGAATAAATTTTAACGATACTTCTCTTAGAAAACTCAAAATCATTATCTATATTAAAAGTTACTAATAAATGACCTCTCTTTTCCACACTCGTATCAAACTCAATGTTATCTACCTTACCTACTTTTAAACCATTAATTGTAACTGTACTAGACTTAGACAATCCACCAATTTTAGCATATTCAACTTTAAACGAACGGGAACCGGGATCTAATATGTTTTGTCCTTTTAGAAAATTAAAGCCCCAAATAGAAATACCAATAATAATTACTGCAATAATTCCTGTTTTTAATTCTTTAGACATAGATAGAAGTTTTACAACAAAATTACTAATAATTTTTGTTAGAAACCGTTAATATTACGGCATTTTTAAAGCTTCCTCTAAAGCTATTTTTTTACCATTTTTAAAAGCAATAATAAAAGCCTGCTTGTAACCTTTAGATTTTGCTATTTTCAGTGACTGTTTAATCGCTTTATATGAAGAAGAGTTGCCGTAATAATATTTATAAACACTACCAAAAAGCTTTCTTTCTATATTTTTTAAACCTTTAAAATTATAAGATCCCAACCTAATCCAAAAAAAGTACCTCCTAAAATGGTACTAATAAAGCCTTTTTT
>OBNL01000042.1_pt1 | contig 16012 bp, 15 predicted proteins | sample 1498671 | NCBI WGS metagenome assembly OBNL01 (sample SAMEA3275562, study PRJEB22092) | marine metagenome | biome: ENVO:00000447; feature: ENVO:00002042; material: ENVO:00002010 | collected 2014-06-21T14:30:00+00 | depth 2 m
GCTGCACAAAATGTAACAAGAACAAAAGAGCAAGCAGAAAAATTAGCAGACAGTGTTCTTACAGTTGTAAAGAGAAGTAGAAGTAAATTTGCTGCTTTGGCAAAAACTTTATCGTCAGACTTAGGCTCTGGGGCTAAAGGAGGTGATTTAGATTGGTTTAATTATAACTCTATGACACCAGCTTTTAGGGATTATTCTTTTACTAATAAAAAAGGTTCTGTAGGTATTGTAGAAACACCTTTTGGTTACCATGTTATAAGAGTAGATGCTACAAGAAATAATCAAACAGTTTTAAAACTAGCAACTTTTGGAAGTAAAATAGTGCCTTCAGAAGCAACAGAGAGTGATTTCTTTCAGAAAGCAGAACAATTTGCTTTAGCGGTATCTAAAACAGATGCTTATAGCGAGCTAGCTAAAGAAAATAATTATACCTTAAAATCTGCAGTAGGTTTAAAGGTTTTAGATGAAAATGTACCTGGTTTAGGAAACGAAAGACAAATTGTTTCTTGGGCTTTTAAAGGAGATTCAGATACAGGAGCTTTTAACCGTTTTGATTTAGAAGGAAGTTATGTTGTTGCTGTAGTAACCTCAAAAACAGAAAAAGGCTTAATGTCCGTTGAAAAAGCAATTAGCCGTGTAAGACCTATTTTATTAAATGAAAAGAAAGCCGTTTTAATTGCAGATAAATTAAATGGAAGTTCTTTACAAGATATTGCAAAAGCAAACAATACAACGGTAAGAAGTGCAAACAATGTAAATTTAAAAAATTCTTCATTATCTGGTGTTGGTGCAGAACCTAAAGTTGTGGGTGCTATGTATAGTGCAGAGCTAGATAAAGTGTATACCAGTTTGGTAGGTAATAGAGGAGTGTTTTCTTTTGTTTTGAATAAAAGAGAATTACCAACGGCTTTGCCAAATTACGAAGCAAACAGAAGGAGAATCTCTTCAACTAGAAAAGGTATGACTTCAAAAATATACGAAGCAATTAAAAATGCTTCAGACGTAGAAGATAACAGAGCTAATATGTATGTTTCTAACTAAGACAAACTAGTCTATTATATAAAAAAATCCGTTCAATTAATGTTGAACGGATTTTTTATGCCTTAATCTTTTAGTTTCACTGCAGTTTTCAAAAGGAAATATTAGTTCTTATAGATGTAAGTCGAAGTAATAAAAGCTCCTTTAGATACTGTAAAATAGCTTTAAATAATAAACCTTTTTGATTTCTCAAAAAGGTTTATAAATTATTGTTTAATACGTATTGATTTTTTTAACCGTTCATAGAGATTAAGAATTCATCATTATTTTTAGAAAATTTAATTCTATCGTTAATAAATTCCATTGCTTCTATAGGGTTCATATCTGCTAAGTATTTACGTAAAACCCACATTCTTTGCACAGTTTTAGCGTCCAGTAATAAATCATCTCTTCTAGTTGAAGATTTGATAAGATCAATTGCAGGATAAATTCTTCTATTAGAAATATTTCTATCTAATTGAAGCTCCATATTCCCTGTTCCTTTAAATTCTTCGAAGATTACTTCGTCCATTTTAGAACCAGTTTCTGTAAGAGCGGTAGCAATAATGGTTAAAGAACCACCATTTTCTATATTTCTTGCAGCACCAAAGAAACGTTTTGGCTTGTGTAATGCATTTGCATCAATACCACCAGAAAGTATTTTACCAGATGCAGGTGCAACAGTATTATAAGCTCTTGCTAAACGTGTAATAGAATCTAATAAGATAACAACATCATGGCCACATTCTACCAAACGTTTTGCTTTTTCTAAAACAATGTTTGCTACTTTAACATGCTTGTCTGCAGGTTCATCAAAAGTAGATGCAACCACTTCTCCACGCACGTTACGTTTCATATCTGTAACTTCTTCAGGACGCTCATCTATCAGTAAAACAATTTGATATACCTCTGGATGATTTGCTGCAATAGCATTTGCCACATCCTTTAATAACATAGTTTTACCAGTTTTAGGTTGTGCTACAATCATACCACGTTGCCCTTTTCCTAGAGGAGAAAACAAATCGATAATTCTTGTAGATAATGAACTGCCTTTTTCTGCTAAATTGAATTTTTCTTGTGGGAATAATGGTGTTAAGTGCTCAAAAGACACTCTATCTCTAACAATGTTAGGATTTAAACCATTAATTTTTGACACTCTAATTAAAGGAAAGTATTTTTCACCCTCTTTTGGTGGACGAACATTTCCTAATACGGTGTCACCAGTTTTTAAACCAAATAATTTAATCTGAGATTGAGAAACATAAATATCATCTGGAGATGATAAATAGTTGTAATCTGAAGAGCGCAAGAAACCATAGCCATCAGGCATCATTTCTAATACACCTTCGCTCTCTATGATACCATCAAACTCAAAATCTGGATCTTTATACCTGTTTGTAGACTTGTTGCCATTACTTCTACTGTTGTTGGCTTTGTCTCTATTTTGGTTGTTGTTTTTATTTTTATTGCTTTGTGGTGGGTTGTTTCTATTTTGTTGTGGTTTGTTAGGTTGATTTGCAGGTTTTTGTTCTTGCTTTTCTTCCTTTGGCTTAGAAACTACTTCATTCTTCTGCTCATTAACCGGAGCATCCTTTTTTACAAGAGGTTTTCTTGGTCTTGGATTAGGTTTTGGTCTTTCAGTTACGATAGGCTCAACTTTTGCTATTTCAACTGTAGGTTCCTCAATAATTTGAGGTTTTTCTGCATCTACCGGTCTTGCAATCGTTTGAGAATTTTTAATAACACGTTTTCTTTTTGGCTTTTCTATTTTTATAGGCTCCTCTTTTTTAGGAGCTACCAATGTTTTTTCTGCTTTAGAAGGGTCTGCAGCCTGCGTGTCTAAGATTTGATATACTAAGTCTAGTTTTTTTAATTGGCTTATTTTAGCAACGCCAATAGATTTAGCTACAACTTGCAGCTCGGCAAGAGTTTTTGCCTTCAGTTCCGATATTTCGAACATTATAAAATTATTAAGTTAGATATGAATCTTAATTTTGTAAGATTTCTATGTTTTTTTTTGAATGTGGCAATTAAGTATAGTTCTACAAAAAAGCTTTTGTGTAATTATTGATAAACAAATATATACATTTTTTTTTAGTTAAGGATTTTCTTTTTAAAAAAGAATGTTCTACTTTTGTGATATTAGAAACATCAAATGATTCAAAGGATTCAAACAGTATATTTATTATTGACTTCTATTATTTCTATAGTTATAATTTTTGTTTTTAATTTGTGGAAATCTACTGATAAAAGTATTTTTGCTTTAGATTTGTTAAACAGTGATGTCAGCTTATTAAAAGCGATTCCTGTTTTATTTTTAATATCGGCAGCTTTAGCTTTTGTAGCAATTTTTCTTTTTAAGAACAGAAAACTACAATTTGTTATCGGTCGATTAACAATTTTGATAAACCTTATTTTATTAGGATTATTGATTTATGTATCTCTAACTTTACCTGGAGAAGCTGCGGTTTCGGAGAAAGGTATTGGGATGTTTGTACCAATTTTAGCGGTTTTGCTTCTTGTTTTGGCAAATAAAGCTATTAAAAAGGATGAAGATCTTGTAAAATCTGTAGATAGATTGCGATAATACTAACATCTTAGTATATTTAGTGCGAAAAAAAACCGAGATTTATCTCGGTTTTTTATTTTTTAGAATAAAACGATTTTATCCACGTTTTGCCAGTTCTATAATTTCTAAATTTTTAATTTCACCGTTTTCTAATTGAAACCGTAGCATGGTTCTTATCTTATGAAATCCGTGGTTTCCTGCGGCACCTGGGTTTAAGTGCAGTAGATTTAGTTTTTTATCATAGTGTACCTTTAAAATATGAGAATGACCAGAAATGAAAATTTTAGGCGGATTCGCATGAATTTCTTCTTTAATTCTTCTGTAATAATTATTTGGATAACCACCAATATGTGTCATCCAAACACTTGTTTTTTCTACTTCAAACTTTAAATCTAAAGGAAATTCTGCTCTTGCATCTTGATCATCAATATTACCATACACTGCCCGTAAAGGTTTTAGTTTCTTTATAGTATCCGTTACATTTAAGTTTCCAATATCTCCTACATGCCAAACTTCATCTGCTTGTTTTACAAACTTTAAAATTTGTGCATCTATAAAACTATGTGTGTCCGATAATAATAATATGTTTTTCATTAAAAGCAGTTAGAAAAGTTTAATGTCTCTTCGAGTTTCAAAAATACTAATAACAAAATAAATTCCGTAATTTTACAGCCCACAAAAAAATAATTTTATTGAGATATTTTATAGAACTTTCTTATAACGGAAAAAAATACCACGGTTGGCAGATTCAACCAGATGTAATATCCATACAAGAAAAATTAAACTTAGCGGTAAGTACAATTCTGCAAGATAAAATTGAAGTTGTGGGCGCAGGAAGAACAGATACAGGTGTTCATGCATCTCAAATGTTTGCACATTTTGATTCAGATATAGAAATAGAGGCAGAAGTTGTGCACAAGCTAAATTCAATTTTACCGAACGATATTACCGTACATAAAGTGTTTTTGGTGGCAGACGATTATCATGCCAGATTTCATGCAGAAAGTAGAAGTTATGAGTATCGTATTTGGTTGGGTAGAAATCCGTTTCTATTAGATTTTTCTTGGCAAATTCATTCTCAAAAGCTAGACCTCTCTAAAATGAATGAAGCGGCACAACTCCTTTTAGAATATGAAGATTTTCAGACCTTTTCTAAGGTAAAAACAGATGTTTATACTTTTAATTGTGATGTAACACAGGCATTTTGGAAACAAGAAGGAAATTTACTAACCTTTCATATTTCTGCAAACAGATTTTTAAGAAATATGGTAAGAGCCATTGTAGGTACGCTGATAGATGTTGGTTTGGATAAAATTTCAATAAACGAATTTAGAGATATTATAGAAAGCAAAAGCAGAGGCAATGCAGGATTATCTGTCCCGGCAAAAGGATTATTTTTAACGCACATAAAATATTAGATTTTGGCAAATAAGACAGGAAATGCTTTTGATATGGAAATCTTTTTAAGACTCATGAGTTTTGCTAAGAAGTATAGACGCAATTTTATAATAGCGTCTATTTCCACCATCCTATTGTCTGGGGTGGCTTTGTTAACGCCTATTATTCTTAAAGATACTGTAGATGTATATATTGCAAATAAAGATACTGAAGGGTTAATACATAGTATTTTATTAATGTTTGGAGTTTTAATGATTGAAGTGGTCTTAAGATTTACTTTTATTTACTACGCCAATTGGGTTGGACAGCATATTATTAGAGATATAAGAGCTAAAATATTTAGACATATTCTACAGTTTAGAATGTCTTATTTTGATAAGAACTCTGTTGGTAAATTAGTAACCAGGGTGGTTTCAGATATTGAAACAATTGCAGCTTTTTTTAGTAGTGGTGTATTTACCATTGTAAGTGATGTTTTACAAATGTTCGCGGTTATTATTGTCATGTTTGTTATCAATTGGAAGTTGGCGTTTATAGCCATTGCCGTTCTACCAATTCTATTGTACGCTACAAAAGTTTTTCAAAAAGCAATAAAAGCAACGTTTCAGGAAGTTAGAAATCAGGTTGCAAATTTAAACGGCTTTGTGCAAGAAAGAGTTACAGGAATGAAAATTGTACAACTCTTTAACAGAGAAAAAATTGAATATGAAAATTTTAAAGAGATTAATAACAAGCATAAAGAGGCGTTTGTAAAGACTATTTGGTACTTTTCTATCTTTTTTCCTATTGCAGAAATTTTATCTTCTGTTGGTATTGGCTTAGTGGTTTGGTTTGGAAGTAAGCAAGTAATTACAGGGGAAGTGCCGGGTCCGGGAACTGTAATGGCTTTTGTTCAAATGGCACAAATGTTATTTAGACCATTAAGACAGATTGCAGATAAATTCAATCAGTTACAAATGGGTATTGTTTCTGGAGAACGTGTTTTTAAAATTATTGATACGGATAGTGCGATCTCTAAAAACGGAACCTTAGAAGCAAAAAATTTAAAAGGAGAAATCAATTTTAAAGAAGTTCGTTTTAGTTATATCGAAGGAGAAGAAGTTTTAAAAGGAATAAATTTAAATGTTAAAAGCGGACAAACAGTAGCTATTGTAGGTGCAACAGGTGCAGGGAAATCGACAATTATTAATCTGTTAAATCGTTTTTATGAGATAGATAGTGGTACTATTTGTATTGATGAAATTGCTATTGATACCTATAAGTTAGAAAGTTTAAGAACGCAGGTTGCCGTTGTTTTACAAGATGTTTTCTTGTTTTCAGATTCAATTCTAAATAATATTACTTTAAAAGATACCACTGTATCTATGGATGCAGTAGTGGAGGCAGCAAAACAAATTGGAATTCACGATTTTATTATGACACTTCCGGGAGGGTATGATTATAATGTAAAAGAAAGAGGTGTAATGCTTTCTTCGGGGCAAAGACAATTAATTGCCTTTTTAAGAGCGTATGTTAGCAAGCCAAGTATTTTAATTTTAGATGAAGCTACGTCTTCTGTAGATGCATACTCAGAAAAAATGATTCAACATGCCACAGAGACCATTACAAAAGGCAGAACATCTATTGTAATAGCACACAGATTGGCAACCATTAAGCAAGCAGATAAAATTATTGTAATGGATAAAGGTTTAATTGTAGAAGAAGGCACCCATGCTGAATTATTAGTTAAAGAGGGCGGCTATTATAAGAACCTCTATGACAAGCAGTTTAGTTTAGAGATAGCTTCTTAATAAGATATGCATTTATTACATTAAGTCTTTTCGCAGTTTCTCGTTTAGCTCTTTAAAATCTGTATAGAGTTCAAAACCACCATCTTTAATATAAGAAATTTCGCCAGTTTCTTCAGAAACTAACAAACAAACTGCATCTGTTTTTTCAGAAACACCTATTGCTGCTCTGTGTCTTAGACCAAATCTAGATGGAATTTTTATACTATCAGAAATTGGTAAAACAACTCTGGTTGCCACAATATAATTGTCCCTAATAATTAAGGCACCGTCATGTAGCGGGCTATTTTTATAAAAAACACTTTCTAATATGGCCTCATTTAAAAGTGCATTCATTTTGTCTCCAGTATTTATTAGGAAATCTAAACTATTTGTTCTTTCAATAACAATTAAAACACCTGTCTTCGTTTTGGCCATTTTTTCACAAGCTCCTAAAATAGTTTCAGTATCTATGTCTGAACCTATTTCTGTCTGTAAAAATTTCAACTGTTTTAGGAAATTTCTCTTATTGGTAAAGTTTGTAGTACCAATCATTAACAAGAACTTTCTTATTTCTTGCTGAAATACAATAATAAGTGCAATAACACCACCAGATAATAAATAGCCTAAAATGCCACTTAGCATTTCCATTTTTAAGGCTTGGGTAATTTGCCATATTAAGAAAATAAAGGCAATACCGATCACAATATTAATGGCAACGGTACCTTTTAAAAGTTTATAAATATAAAAGAGTAGTGTTGCCACTAATAAAATATCTAAAATATCTAATAATGAAAATTCAATAAAATCGAACATAGAAAACAGATGGATTTTGGGCTAAATTACTAATAAATAATTTGAAGCACAATATCAATTATTTATTAAGACGCTATTCGTAAGAACTTTAAGAGAATAAAAAAAAATCATTTAATTTTATGTACAATTTTAATAGCTTCTACCGCTTCTTTTACATCATGCACTCTTAAAATATTGGCGCCATTTAGTAAGGCAATGGTATTTGCAGAAGTAGTTGCATTTAAGGCCTCTTGTGCAGAAATATCTAATGTTTTATACAACATAGATTTTCTTGAAATACCTGTTAGAATAGGCACATCTAAACTTTTAAAAAGGGCTAAGTTTTTTAAAAGCTCAAAATTATGATCGATTGTTTTTCCAAATCCGAAACCAACATCTATAACAACATCATTTAGTTTTAGTTGGCGCAATTTATATATTTGGGCTGCAAAAAAAGAAATAATTTCTTTGGTTACATTCTCGTAAACTGGGTTTTGCTGCATGTTTTGCGGAGTGCCTAGCATGTGCATTAGAATATAAGGAACCTGTAATTTCGAAACGGTAGCAAACATATTGTCATCCATTTTTCCGCCAGAAATATCATTAATAAGTGCTGCACCGGCGTTTATGGTTTCTTTGGCTACTTTGCTTCTAAAAGTATCTACAGAGATCATAATTTCTGGAAAATGCTGCAGTAATAAATTAATTACCGGAAGACTTCTTTTAAGTTCTTCTTCTTCAGAAATATGTTGCGCGCCAGGTCTAGAAGAATAGGCACCAACATCTATAAAAGTTGCGCCATCTAGGAGCATTTTTTCAACCTGATTTAAAATTTCAGATTCGTTTTTATATGTACCGCCGTCATAGAAAGAATCTGGGGTAATATTCAAAATACCCATCACTTTTGGTGATGAAAGATCAACTAAGTTTCCTTTACAATTTATGGTCATTTTAGCGTACTACTTTATTTATTATAGGTACAATTTTAGGCGCTTTGTATGCATCCATTTTTTGCATTAATTCTTTTACCGAGGTGGCTACTAACAATAGATTTCTACCTGCGGTTTTTAAATACCCTTCTTCCACCATTTTATCTAATTGCAATAAAACGGCATCAAAAAACCCATTTACATTTAAAAGGCCTATTGGCTTTTGTTCAATTTGCAGTTGGCCTAAAGTTAAAGCTTCAAAGAGTTCATCTAAGGTTCCAAAACCTCCAGGAAGTGTAATGTAACCATCTACCAATTTACTCATGATTACTTTACGCTCGCTCATTTTTTTACATACAATCATTTCTTCTACACCAGCATGCACCACTTCTTCTTTTTCTAATAATTTTGGAATAACACCAATTACCTCTCCGTTTTGCGCAAGAATGGTGTCTGCAAGCATCCCCATCATCCCTATTTTACCACCGCCATAAACCAAACTAATTTTATTTTCAACAAAATAATTTCCTAATGTTACTGCAGCTTCTTTATAGATAGGGCTAAAACCTAAACTAGATCCACAAAAAACAACGATTTTCTTCAATGTATTGAGTTTTAAAATTCTTTTGTAAAAATAAATGAAAAGCATATAGGATTTAGTATTTTTGAGGAAATACTTTTTAACAAGAGAAAATGCAAGATACTTCAAAACAATATGATGCGGTTATGAACGAATGTAGAAGTTTGTACATTAAAAAAATGTCTGATTACGGCTCTGCGTGGCGCATTTTACGTTTACCGTCACTAACTGATCAAATATTTATAAAAGCGCAAAGAATTAGACAATTGCAAGAAAATGTAGTAAGAAAAGTAGATGAAGGTGAGAAATCTGAATTTATTGGAATTATCAACTACGCTATTATGGCGCTAATTCAGTTAGAAAGCGGTGTTGTAGAAACTCCTGATTTGAATACAGAGGAAGCAACTATTTTGTACGACAAGCATCTTAAAGTTACGAAAGAATTAATGTTAAACAAAAATCATGATTATGGTGAGGTTTGGAGAGAAATGCGTGTTTCTAGTTTGACAGATTTAATTCTTCAAAAATTATTAAGAGTAAAGTCTATTGAAGATAACAAAGGAAAAACAATTGTTTCTGAAGGGATTGATGCAAATTACCAAGACATGATTAATTATGCTGCTTTTGCAATGATACATTTAGATGCGTAGGTTACAAATTATCTAACTAATTTTAAATAAAGTAAATTTCTGTATAAAATGATATTAAAATTAATCACTCAAATTTCAAGAATATTAGTTGGAGCCTTATTTATTTTTTCAGGCTTTGTTAAGCTAGTAGATCCGATAGGTTCTGAATATAAGTTTCAAGAATATTTTTCTGAGAGTGTTTTAAATATGGAATTTTTAATTCCGTATGCATTACTGTTTGCAATTGTTTTAATTGTTGCAGAAATACTTTTGGGAGTCATGATTTTAATTGGTTATAAATCGAAATTTACAGTTTGGAGTTTGCTAATTATTACTACCATATTTTTATTTTTAACTTGGTATTCTGCCTATTATAATAAAGTAACAGATTGTGGTTGTTTTGGCGATGCTATTAAATTAACACCCTGGGAAACCTTCTATAAGAATGTTATTTTAATTGGCTTGATTATTATTTTACTAGTAAAAGTAACATTTATAAAGCCTCTTTTTAAAGGTAAAATTACCAAGGTAATTACCTTTTTATCTTTGGCCTCTTTCTTATTTATTGTGCAACATGTTTTAACACATTTGCCACTAATTGATTTTAGAGCCTATGCAGTTGGTAAGAATTTGCAAGAAGGAATGGTGTATCCGGCAGATGGTTCTATACCGCCAGTGCATGATTTTATGCTAGAAGGTGTGCAACAAGATTTAGCACCCATACTTTTAGAAAAGGAAAAAGTAATGCTAGTCATTATCTATAACTTAGATAAATCTGATGCAAACGGATTTCCTGCAATAAAAGAAGCATCAGAAAAGGCAATAGCAAAAGGGTATACGGTTTATGGAGTTTCTGCTTCTTTTTCAGATGATTTATTAGTAGCCCAAGAAAAGTACAACTTGCCTTTTGATTTCCTTTTTTGTGACGAAACTACATTGAAGACAATGATTAGAGCAAACCCAGGAGTCATCATTTTAAATAAAGGAACCGTTACTCAGAAGAAGAATTGGATAGATATTGAAGATTTAGAATTATAAATTTCTAAATTAGACTGTCTTATTTTTTTTACGCTTTTGTGCTATCTGAGTAAGTTTTAGACCTTTCTCTTTTTTGAAAAACAAGTGTTTCGGACTTCCAATAATTTGAGCAGTATAAATACCTGTATGTCCAGAAAACAAATAAGAGGTAGTGCATGCAAGCGCTATAAAAACACCAGATTCTATTCCGAATAATTCAATTCCCATTATTGTACAAGCAATAGGTGTGTTTGTTGCTCCAGCAAAAACGGCTACAAAGCCCATTCCTGCCAACAATGGCATTGGTAAGGGTATAAACCAGATTAGAACATTTCCTAAAGTAGCACCAATAAAAAACAAAGGAGTTACTTCTCCTCCTTTAAAACCAGCACCTAGTGTAAAAGAAGTCAGTAGTATTTTTAGGAAGAAATCATAAGAATTTAAATCAATATTAAAAGCATCTATAATAGTAGGTACCCCAAGACCTATGTATTTTGTAGTTCCCATAAGATATACACTAACTGCAATGACAACACCGCCAATTACCGGCCGTAAGGGTGGGTATTGAATGTATTTTTTGAATAAATTACTCCAAAAATGTGTAGATTTTGAAAATAGCATACTTACCAATCCAAAAATAATACCCGCCAATAAAGACCATAAAACAGTAGCTGGTGTGAGGTCTGCAACAGTAGAAATAGTATAATGTGTATGATGAGAAATTTGCCAAATATCACAAAAATAGTTTGCAAAAATAGCTGCTAGAAAGCTAGGTATTATCGCATCAAACTTTATTCTGCCAATAACCATTACTTCCAACGCAAAAATAGCACCTGCTAAAGGAGTTCCAAAAACAGAGGAAAAACCTGCGCTAATTCCTGCAATTAATATAATTTTTCGATCTAGGTTAGAGAGTTTAAAAATCTTTGTAAACTGATCTGCTATAGCACCACTAATTTGCACAGCAGTACCTTCACGCCCTGCAGAGCCACCAAACAAATGTGTAAGAATGGTTCCAATAAATACTAATGGCGCCATTTTAAAAGGAATTACTTTTTTTGGAGTATGATATTCATCAATCAATAAGTTATTTCCTTTTACAACACTTTCACCAAAATAATGATAGGACAAACCAATGATAAGACCGGCAATGGGTAGCAATGCAATGATCCATACATTTGCTTCTCTATAGTTGGTAGCCCATTCTAAAGACCATAAAAATACAGCAGATGCACTGCCTGCAAATGCGCCTACAAGCAAACATATAAAAGTCCATTTTAAAAGAAAAAGCAATGAAAAGCGCTGCTCAAATGAAAGGAAGAATTTTTTAATAGTACTCATATATTTTAAGATCCTCTTGTAGAAAGTTTTTTTAGATAAAATCTTTCACAGAATATTTCAGTAAGTCTTTAATTTACTTTCTTCGGCAAAAATAAACAAATAAAAACTAAGAGAATATTCATTTAAAAAGATCATTTTTAAAACAAATTTATTGCTGTTTAAGATTTTGTTGTAACTTGTTTCAAAATGAAAAAAATGAACGAATTTGTTACCTACACATCAGCAGAAAATTACGCAATTATTACTATTAATAATGGAAAGGCAAATGCCATTTCGCATGAAGTTGTAGCTGGTTTAAATGCTTGTTTAGATACTGCAGAAGCAGAAAACAAAGTAGTTATTTTAACAGGTAAATCTGGTATTTTTTCTGCAGGATTCGATTTGAAAGTAATGACAGCATCCCCAGAATCTGCCAAAGAATTGGTTACAAAAGGTTCTAAGTTATCATTAAGAATGTTGTCTTTTCCACAGCCTATTATTGTAGCTTGCTCCGGTCATGCAATAGCCAAAGGAGCCTTTTTATTACTTTCGGCAGATTATAGAATTGGTGTAGAAGGCGATTTTAAAATTGGTTTAAATGAGGTAATGATTGGTATGACCATGCACAATGCAGGAATTGCCATTGCAAAAGCACGTTTGTCTGAGGTATATTTAAATAGAAGCGTAAACAATGCAGAAATTTATAGTTCTAAACAAGCAGTAACTGCTGGTTTTTTAGATAGTATTGTTTCAGAAGATCAGTTATTACCAGCTGCTATTAAAGTTGCAGAAATGTCTGCGAAGCTAAATAAAAAGGCACATGCAGAAACAAAATTAAAAGTTAGAAAATTACATTTAGAAGCGTTAGAAAATGCAATTTATTTAGACTTAAAAGGAAACATTTCTATTAATCCTTCTTAGTTTTAATGGTTAATGCTTTTCAAAAACCATAATTCCTGCTTTTATTTCTATATCTAAATGATTTTTTCTTGGTGTTAACGGACAAGAATATTTGGCATTATAAACGCAATAAGGATTGTAGGTGTTGTTGAAATTTAATTCAATAGTTCCGTCTGTATTCTCACTAGTGGTCATCACATCCATATAGCGTCCGCCGCCGTAGGATTCATTGCTAGAAGTAGCATCTGTAAATGGCAAGAATAAGTAGTCTTTGTATTTCTCGTCTCTCAGGTCATCCTGACTTCGGTAAATTGTGAGTTCGCAAGCTGTTCCTTTTAAAGTAAAATTAAGAGTACCGTATTCTTTGTACAAAGGCTTTCTATCTGTGGTAGTAGCCATTTCAAAAGTGGGTGCATTTTTTGTTTTTACCAATGTTGCAATAACGATAAATGTTGAATCTATCGGAAAGAAATCTAACCCTTTAAAACCTTTTAAATCTTTCTTTTTTAGAGGAGATGTAGAGGCATCTTTATAACTGGCATTTAGTTTTTGCTGATACTCGGTTTTCCCTATTAAGGCTCTTTTTCCTTGAGAGTTACAAGAACATAGAGCAGCCATAAGACAAAGTAATAATATATTTTTTTTCATTTTTTTTAATTTTGAAAAGTATAATATTTAATTTTTATAAATCCAATTGCATTCCTTCAAAAGCAAACCTAAAACCTAGTTTTTCAACATTTATTTTTTCTTTTGATGTATTTTGAAGTGCAGGATTTGTGTGGTTAAAATGAATAAAGAATATTTTATTTTTTGTTGCTGTCTTTTCTTTTTTAAATAACTGAAGGGTTTCTTTTATAAATGGATGCGGAATTTCAGACATTGGTCTCTTAATTTCTCCATCTTTAAAAAATGTGGCATCTAAAAAAGCGTAATCTACTTTTTTAACTTCTGCTATTATATTTTTTTGCCACTTTTCCCATTTATTAATATCCGGAATAAACAATGCAGTTTTATTTTTACCTTCAATTTTATAGCCAACCGTCTCAGAAAACTCATCTCTATGGGGCACTAAAAAAGGGGTAACCCTAAGATTTTGGTTTAAGGTAACTGTTGCATCGTTTTGTAAATTTTCAAATACAATATTCTCTAATTTCACTAACTGATTCCAGGGGCCGTTTTTACTTAAATATGTTTTCATTTTTGGCATTACAAAAACCTTTGTTCCTTGCCTTCCTAAAGCTTCTCTGCCAAAATACATTAAGCCTGTATAGTGCCCAATGTGTGCGTGTGTTAGAAAGATACCATCTATTAAAGTATTGGTTTTTAAATGATTTTGCTCTAAAGATGCCAATTGAGTGGCAATATCTGGCGTAGCTTCAAAGAGCCATTTTTGCTTATTTTCTAAATCTATTAAACCCAATGAAACTACTTTTTGCTTTTTATAAGTGCCATTATAAAAATTAGCACAACATTCTTTCTGGCAACCAATATGAGGATATCCGGCATCTTGTGCTATTCCTAAAACCGTAATATATTGTTTAGATTCTTTTTTATTTTCAACTACTCTTGTTTCTTTATTGCAAGAAATTAGAGAAATACAAAAAAGAAGTAGTAGTTGTTTCATTCTAAAATTTTAGAATTTAAAGATAAAAAAAAGCATCAAACTAAATTGATGCTTTTCATTTTAATACATATTTTTTTTATAATTTCATTCTCCAGCCATATGGGTCTTCAGATTTATTTGTCTGAATATCTGTAATTGTTTTCTTTAATAGGCTAGCGAAAGAGTTGTCTAAATCTGGTAAATCATAATCTTTTTCTTTGTAACCAAAGCCAGATATTGGAGAAATCACAGCAGCAGTTCCTGTACCAAACATTTCCTTTAAACTTCCAGATTGTGCCGCAGCAACAACTTCTGAAACAGAAATTTTTCTTACTTCAACATCAATTTTTAAATCTTCAGCAATTTTAATGATACTCTTACGTGTAATTCCATCTAAAATCCGATCGTTCGTAGGGCTTGTAATTAACGTATCATTAATTCTAATAAAGATATTCATTGCTCCAGCTTCTTCAATATACTCGTGTGTATTGTCATCTGTCCAGATTACTTGATCATATCCTTTATCAATGGCTAATTGCGTTGGATAAAACTGAGCGGCATAATTACCACCTGCTTTTGCAAAACCAACACCACCATTTGCAGCACGTGCATATTTTTCTTCAATTAAAACTTTTACTTTACCTGCAAAGTAAGCTCCAGACGGCGCTGTACAAATTATAAATTTATATTCATTTGCAGGAGAGGCATGAAAACCGTTTCCAGAAGCAAACATAAAAGGTCTAATATAAAGAGAGCTTCCTTCATTTGTAGGAATCCAGGCTTCATCAACTTTTAATAATTGCTTTAAACCACTCATGAAAATTTCTTCAGGAATTTGAGGAATTACCAAACGTTCTGCAGATTTATTCAAGCGTTTGCAGTTCTCTAATGGTCTAAATAGTAATGTATTTCCTTCAGCATCTTTGTATGCTTTCATTCCTTCGAAAATAGATTGTCCGTAATGAAAAATCTTAGCAGAAGGATCTAGAGAAATTGGTGCATACGCCTCAATAATTGGAGTTTGCCAAGCACCATCTTTAAAAGTACACGTTAACATATGATCAGAAAAAACACTACCAAAAGGTAAGTTATTAAAATCTACACTTTCAATTTTAGATGTTTCTATATGTTTGATTTCTATATTAGAATTCATAATTATAAGGATTATTTTTCAGAACAAATGTACATAATTTATTCATCCGAAGAGATATAAAAACGGTCGGTTTGATGTTAAAATCCTTATATTTGTTTATAAAGGATTAAAATATAGAATATGAAATTTGCAATTAAGTTTTGTGCAGTAGCATTGCTGTTTTTTGTGGGATGCAAACAAGCGGAAAAAGTAAATAAACTAGAAATAAGTAAGGTTCAAGAGTTGGCATTTACTTCTTTCGGAGATAAAATTTCTAATGAGAAAGTAGTTACCTCAAAAGAAATGTTGCTTAAATTTGAAGATATGATCGTTGGCGATACTATACATGTAAAATTT
>OBNL01000044.1_pt1 | contig 15885 bp, 8 predicted proteins | sample 1498671 | NCBI WGS metagenome assembly OBNL01 (sample SAMEA3275562, study PRJEB22092) | marine metagenome | biome: ENVO:00000447; feature: ENVO:00002042; material: ENVO:00002010 | collected 2014-06-21T14:30:00+00 | depth 2 m
ATCTGCATTTTGAATAGTTTCTTTAGCAGAAATATTTAGTCTGTTAAAGATAGGATTTGGATGCAGATAGGACTATAAATTAACTTTTTCTGTAAGTTTCGTTAGCATACACAGACATCTTCGAATATTAAAACCTCTTCTTACACTAGTAAAGATATATTATTGTTTATCGTTACTTAATTTGTTAAATAGAGAGCACAAAAAAACCTCTTTTATTACTCTTTTAAAGTATTTCTTTCCGCTAACGCAGCACTTACTTCTCTTGCTTTCTCTTCCGTTAGGTCATAGTCTCGCATAATGTAAATTGCTAATAACGTTCCAGCAATAGGTAATCCAGAATAAAATAAACGAAGTCCTGTTATAGCACCATCTGGTTGCGTTGCCGCACCAGGATCAAAACCTACAAAGCCCATAATTACACCTGTTAATAGACCCGCAATTGCAAACCCAAATTTAACCATCCACCAATAAATGGCACCAAAAGTTCCTTCTCTTCTTTTTCCTGTATTCAATTCGTCTAAATCTATAACGTCGGAAGTCATAGACATCATGAGTGTAAATAATCCTCCAATACCAAATGAAAAGAATGGCAAAGCGATTAAGAATAAATACGGTTTTCCTGGAATAAATAAAAACCAAAATAAGATATAACCAATTATTGAAATGGATTGAGAAACTAAAAAAGCTTTCTTTTTACCCATTTTTTTAGACATCTTAGCAATAACAGGAATTACAGCAAACGTTGTAATCAACGCACCGATACAGCCATTTAAAGTTGGCCATAGACCCGCTGCTTCAGAATCTCCATTAAACATATAATATACAATTATAAAAAATGAAAATCCTGCAATTGTATTAAAAGCGTTAAAAATTAAAAACGTAGCATAACATAGTTTTTTAAATTGTGGTATTTTAAAAGCTTCCTTAAAACCATCACGAATAAACCTTAAACTATTACCAATATTCTTCGTGTTTAAAGGCTCGTAATCTTCTTCTAATGTAGATTTACTTTTTATAAATAAAGCAGGTACCATTGCTAATACCATGCAGATAATACCAACCCAAGCTGCTAAAGATCTTGTTGCTACTTCTCCTGATGCAAACCAATCTGGGTCATACATAATTACCCAAAACCACGGTGCAATTATCCAAGCCCATTGTCCGATCCATTGTGAAACCGCCATAATGTTTGTACGTTCATGAAAATCATCACTCATTTCATATCCCATAGCAACGTAAGGAACACTAAAAATTGTCATTCCAAAATAGAAAATTAGTGAGAAAAACAGAAAGTAATAGAAATTATATTCTAAGCCATTGTCTTTGTATAACTGCCACATAATTATAAAGGTTATTCCCATTATTAAAGCACCAATAAATACATACTGTCTTCTTCTGCCCCAGCGTGATTTTGTATTGTCTGAAATAAAGCCCATAATGGGATCTGTTATTGCATCAAACAATCTTGGTGCAAAATATAGAACTGCCCACATGGTTGTTGAAAAACCAAGATCTTCTACCAAAACAACAAAAAATATTCCCATTGCTGCCGGAAACATTTGGTTGGCTAGCATTCCTAAACCAAATGCTACTTTTTGACCAAAATGTACTTTCTTTGTATTTGACATTTAATTATTTTTTTGCTGATATCACTATTGTTTGAATAGCTTGTGGGTTAATACTAATTGAAGTTTCTTTATCTCCTAAAAGGATTTTAAAATTCTTTTTTATTTTTCCTTCATTAAAAATAATCACAGAAATTGCTCCATCTATATTTTGTGCTGCAGTTGCTTGTAAATCTTTGTCTGAATTTTCTAATGCAATTACGGTTGCTCCTGGCCGTATGTATTTACTAAAATGAGCTAATGTGTAATACAATGGTGTAAAATATACTTCATCCTTTTCTGGATCTACGATTACAGGAGCCAAACACCAATTTTTAAACCAATTTGGTCCACCTTGTGTGTCTAAAACCATATTCCAATCTATCCAACCATCTACATAATTGTTTAAACAACCTATAATATCTCTCGCATATCGATTCACTGGTGCATATTTAGGATGTAAATACTTGTCTTTTTCTGGTGCCCAATCCCAACCCCAATCAGTTGCTTCTTTTTTCCAATACCAAGCATCATCTTGCCATTTTGGAATTTCTGAATCTACACAGGCTTCAGACTGAATTAAATATTTATTCGGTGCTTTTTTGTGTGCATATTGCAACTCCTCAGGAAAATAATCATAGGTACTTGCATACCAATGAATTGCTGTACCATCAAAATATTTTGAACTTGCTTCATTTTTAAACTGAGAATCTACCCATTCTTTTAAATGTTCTCTGTTTTGATCGTATCCTAAAATCTTTGCTGTGTGCCCATCTGCCTCTAATTTTGGTCCTAAATGGTGCTGTACAAAGTTTGTCATTTCATCAGGAGAATACTGCATACTTTCCCAATTGTTTCCATTCCCTAAAGGTTCATTTTCTACGGTAAAACCCCAAATATCTATCCCTTCTTCTTTGTAAGCGTCTATGTATTTAGAGAAAAATAATGCCCAAGTATCATAATACTTAGGTAGTAATTTACCCCCAACCCATGCGTTATTATCTTTCATCCAAGGAGGTGCGGTCCAAGGAGAAGACAAAATTTTAAATCCGTCTTTAGAAACTGCCATCGCATCTTTAATCATCGGAATAATGTCGTCTTTATCTTCTTGAATAGAAAAGTGTTTCAACTCCATATCACCTACAACTGGTGCGAATGAATACTGACTTAATGAAAAATCACAAGAATTCATGTGTGTTCTTGTCAGAGAATATTTAGCGCCAGATTCTCCGAAATACGCTGCTATAATGGTATCTCTATTTTTCTTACTTATTTTATTTAACAAGTATGCAGAAGACTCTGTAAATGAACCTCCAAAACCGGTAATGGTTTGAAACTTCTCTTCAGGCGAAATGGTAACAATAACAGGGTTTTCAACACTAGAAAAATCTGTTATTTTTGTTAATTTATTTCCACTTTCTGAAGTTTCATAAACAGTAACTTGTAATGGTTTAATTGTTTTATTACAACCCATAAAGAGTAAAATTAGTGTAGCTCTAAAAATTAATTTTATTAGGTTTAACTGCATGTTCTTTTCTATTTTGGTGACTTCACAAAACTCATTAAAGTTTCTTTATTTCCTTTAAAAGTTTTTGTGATTGGTTTTCCGTCTCTTGTTAAACCTTCAAAAACACCTTGGTCCACCAAATCCCATAAAGCAAACTTTGCCTCACTTTTTAAATTTATTAATCCGAAATGATTTTCTGAGCCTTTTGGGTTTTTAGCATCTTTCCATTGTTCATCAAACGCTTCAAAATAAAAACACGAGACATTATTCTCTTTAGACCATTCTCTTAAATGGTTGTGATACAATGCTTCTTTATATTCATCTGATGCTCTAGAACCTTCATCACTATAAAAACCATTTGAATACGTAGCCCAACCTGTTTCACCAATATGAACCGGTTTGTCTTTGGCAACACTTTCTACATATTTTTGTACTTCGTAAAATTGATCTGTTGCAAATTTCTTCGCGCGCAACATTGATTCAGTTACTTTTTCTATTTCTGTAAGTCCGTTTTCTGAGGCAGGAACTCTCCAAAAACCAGGATTATAGTGTGTATTATGATACGGGTACGTATGCATAGAGACATAATCTACTGCCTTAATCAATTTTTCTAAATCTGCTGTTCTATAAGAAGGGTCTCCTCCACCCCAAGAAGCAAAATCATCTGAACTGGTAATCCATAAATCAGAAGAGAGTTCTCCAGATTTTTTTAAATCTTGTAAATGCGTTACCCATTTTAAAATAACATTAGGTTGCACGTAATAACTAGCTGCCCAACGCACCATCGCTTCATTTCCTACTGCAATTACTTTTACAATATCTGGGTATTGTTTTGCCAAAGCAACTGCTCTGTCTATCTCTTCGTTATTTTGATCGCTTTCTATATGATGATTCGGTATTTTATTTGTCCAAGCATTCAAGCAATCTATCCATGCACCTAACATTACATACATTTCAAAAGAAGGGTCTTCTTTTTTAAGTTCGCTTATTGCTTTTAATAAATTAGGAGCCTGTTGTAGTTGCACATTATAAGTACGTACAATTCTAATTCCCATGGCAAACAATATTTTCATACCCTCTTTTATTTCTGCAATCGTAGGCTGTATGTCTCTTGATTTTTGCCTATATCCTCCATAGGAAATTGCTATATAGTCTGGGTTTCCTAATATTTTAGCTGCTGTCATTTCTTCTTTTATTGTCTTTTTATTTTTTTTTGAACTACATCCTAAACTAAAAATTAAAACTAAAATCGATATGCCTATTTTAAAACTTATTTTCATGTTTAATGTATAATAAATACTTACCTCTTTATAGAAACTTGAATTTCAGCTACTGTTCCCGTTCTTTCAAAAATTAATTTTGAAGTATTTTCATCAAGAATTAGATCTTTTATTTCTTTTACATTTCCATCAGTATAAAGTATTTTAACACCTTGTAATGCGCTGTTTTTATAAACTACCGGGACTTGACAATACGTAAAACCAAGAGAACCTTCGGTTAACTCAATTGTTTTATCTTCTTTACTAATTGCTGTATATTTGAAAGGTTTAGGAGTCTTTAAAAACTCAGAAGCTCTTAATAATCTTGGATTAAAAATAATTTTACCTGCTCTTACAAAAACACCAAGCTCTCCTATTCTGCTTAACACATCTTCTTTCACTTGACCTGTCATTCCTGGCTGCTGTGCACCCTTTCCTCCTGGTGTATGTGAATATGGATCTGTTGGAAACGCACCATATAATTCTGGAGACTTATGTACTCCAACACCCGCCTGAATCTCATAATAATGATCAAAAAGTTTTCCTATTATAACATTACTTTCATTATTCTGAACTGCTATTAAACAGTTTTCTTGCACTGCTAATAATAACTTTGAAACCATGTGCCAGTATATAGAGCCTAAACCTTCATAACCAAAGAAAGTTCCAGATCTACCTGTAAATGCCTTATGATTAAAAACCTCTTCAAAAATATTTAATACTAATTTTGATTCATCTTCTAACAAGTCTGAATATACTTCAGGTAACTCTTCAAAAGCTTCTTTTAAGCTATTTGCATTATTAAAATTGGCATTAAAGTGGTAGTTCCCGGCAACATCTTGATTGATAATTTGCGTATTATCGTCACTTATGAACTTCGTTAATAATTTAGAGTGTGCTACTGCTGTTTTGGAAATAACATTTTTCTCATCAAAACGTGCCAAATCTTTATTAGGATATAAAATATAACTGTATTGATCTTCTCTAAATAAAGCACTTGCTTTCATTCCGTCTAAAACGTCTAAAGCTTCTTTAGAAGATAAATAACCTGCACTTAAAACGGCAACTTGTCCTTCTAACATTTCAGGTAAATAAGAAACAGATACTTCTGTATCATTATCTATGGTCATTAAATTATACGCATGGTATAAATTATCTGAACGTTTGTTTGCTTTAATTGTATGTTCTAAATACTCTTTTGTAATTGAAAAGAAGGCTAACAATTCTGTTTTTGTAATAGTACTTCTTTCGCTAGAGAAACCATTTTCATAAATCGTAGATCTATACACACTTCCTGCTTCCCCTAAACCATCTAAAACTGTTTTTCTATCAATGTCTGAAACAGTCCCCGAAAGAATATTTTTATTTTGATTAAAAGTTGCTACTACAGTATTAAAAAACGTTGCTAATTCTGATGAAATTTCAACTTCTTCAGTTGCAGATTTTTCAACCAAATTTTCAAAGAACTTTATAAAACGATTTAAATAATTTAGCGTTACCATAGAAACACCGTTACCCACTAAAGCGTTGTTAGCATCGTTCCATTCCGGACGTTGCGTATTCATCCAAATTCCGCCCTCAGGAATAAAGTTAGAAACCTTCGCTAAAACAGTTGCTAATAATTTTTCTATTAAGTTTACTTTATAAATAAAAAAGTTTTCATCCCTTAACAATGCACCATCTGCTCCTAATTCTTCTTTCTTTTGATGAATTCTCGCATCTAAATCATGATCAAACTCAATAGTATCTTTAGGATTTGCTAAAATACTTTGGTAATCTTTTATCTTATAAGGCACATTTGCATACACAAAAATATCTTCAGAAAATCTTTTTTCTAATTGATTTGGATAATGATTTTCTATAAATTCTAAGAATTTTAATAAATAAATTATTTGATGATCTCCCCAATACCCAATATAAGACCAAGGATCATTTTCTTCTATAATTTCCCAATCAAACCCATCTTTTGTAACTCTATAAGGATTGTAACCATCAAAAGTAGTTGCATTCAAAAACTTATGAATCATACTTTCTATAAATGCAGGATATGAATGTGCTAGCGTTTCCCAATTTTGGAAGATATCACGCCAGTTTCCTTCATAATCTAAAATTTTAGAACCGTCTATTTCATTTTTTGTGTTGATAGAAAACTTATTCCAAGGCCTACTTGGGTCTCCATGTCTTCTACTAAACTTTAATGGTAAATACTCAAAACAAAGTCTTTTAAAGTTTTGATCTTCATCTTTCTCTGCAATCTCAAGAATGGTGTTCAGTTTAAATAATTCTGGTAAATCATTTAACAACGTTTCTTTCTTCTTAATTACTTTTTTGTTTGCCTTTCCTATGTATTTTATAAAATCCTGCTTTTCAATATTATAATCATCATCAAAAGTACCACCTCTCATTAAGTTAAAAAGTGTATTTGCAAAATGTCTTGTACTAATTAAAGGATCTTCTGTTACTTGTAAACCGTCAGCAGCCCCAGTTAAAGCAATTAGTTTTTTAGTACCTAATTCAATATCTTCCTCAATACTCTTTAATAAATTTTCATCATTTAATATTGCTTTAGAAAGAATTTCAATAGCGCCTATTGTTTGATTTACATTTGCAACAAAATGCCATTCCTTGGTTTCATTTGCATCTAAGGTTATATCGGCACTAATAAAATAAGCCCCTTTTTCTGCTTTTATATCTACTTCTTGATGTATGTCTTTTCCTCTTCTAAAGTTATCTAATTGTAATGATGATAATAAATATGTTGGATTTTTTATACCTAAAGACCAAACAATATTTGCTTTTAAAGCTTCGCTAGGCTCTGCTTTGTCTACAATTATTGCACTTAAAGCATAAATTCCTAAACCAGATGTAAGTTGTAATTCACTTTTCTTGTAAGCATCTACTAAATTACTTCTAGAGTTTTGTAAATCTGTCTCAACGTCTGAAGGAATAATATTTTGTAATCCATCTAAAAATGTAACTTGTACTTTTTCTGATGAATTATTAATTAAAGTCGATTTTTTTACAAAACCATAGGTATCTGTAGAACTCCACTGATATCTAAAGGTAATTCCTAAATCCTCATTAATTTCTTCGAAAATAACTTTATTTCCAAAACTGTTTTTATATAAATTTTGTCTTGTTTCATACAAGCCAATTTGTCTTTGTGAAAAAGGTTCCCATAAATAAATATTTCCGTTTTTTGAAACTTGAAAAATAGATTTACTTCCTGTAACATCAGCAGCTTCTGTAATTTTATCGTCTGTATAATAAGGAAACAATGAATACTCACTGTTTTTTCTACCTGCAGTAAGGCCTCCATTACTTGAAATAAACATCCAATGATTCGAGTCTGAAACAATACTCATAAAGAAAGGTCTCATTTCATTACTATTGGCAATCTTATAATAGGTTTCATTTTCAAAGTGAATCATTTCACCTTTTACCTCTTGCGATTGAAAATCTGCTTTATTTTTTCCTAAAAAAATAGTCTTTTTTGTCATTAAAATTGTTCTTCTATGAACCTCTACATTTATTTTAAAGAGGTTTTTATTAAAATTATATACGTATTACATAAAATATGCGGTGCTACTCATTTTTCAACAAGTTCGCCATCTGTTCTTTAGCCTTTAAAACATGTTTTTTTAATCTTATCTTTTTAAAATGTTCCGAAATAATAGTTAAATTCATTTCTTTTAGAAATGGGTTTAACTGATGTACCTCTTGCAAAGCAAAATAGGCCGCTCTTGGGTATAAAGTATACAAACCTTTTGAATTAGTTGGGCCCTTAGCGCAAACTCCAAACCACTCTTCATTCATATTATTATTACTACCCTCTATATCTAGATAATAACCTCTGTTATACCAAGATGCATTGTTATCATGTATAGTCAAATTTTTTATTTGTCCATATTTCCACCATCCATCTGAAAATTGAAATGTAAACCCACCAATTGCATTGCCAGATTTGCCTAAACCTGCAGCATTTTGATAAATTTCTTTCCAGTTCTCTACCATATAAAATGCTTGCATTTCTTGGTCTTCTTTATTGGATATTACATTAAAAGCATCTGCACCAAATTCTGTAAATAGAATTGGCATGTCTAATTCCTTTTTCACTCTTTCAAAAGCATCTGTAAATGATTTACCACGGTACATATTGGTTCCATAAATATCTACATCTGTACATTCCTCAGCAATAATTTCAACAAACAACAAATCACCATTACAAATAGCAATTGGTAAATTATTATTTATCGATTTCATTTTAATAGCTGCGTCATTCATCAATTTATACATTGGTCTACCAAGACGTTCGCCTATAAACTTTTTCTTTTCATCACCCTCTGGAAAATCTTCTGTTTCTGCTCCTGACCAGAACAAACCGTAATTACTTTCATTTCCTAATAGAAACAACAACAATCCTGGAGTATTTTTATATTCCTTAGCCATTGCTGTAACTTCTGACAATAGCAAAATCTTAGTTTTAGGATCTTTATATGCAGTAACTGGCGTCCAAACTCCGTTTATTGTTAAGCCATATCTACCGAACGTATGGTTTAGCATTGTGTAAATTCCGTATGTTTCATAAACATAGGTAATCCATTTAGGCTGCATACCTGTATACACTCTAATGGTATTAACACCCATATTCTTTAAGAGACTCATTTCAGCATCTAAAGCGGCTTTAATCAATTCATCTGATTGCTTCCAAAGACTATATTCATAGTTTTTACCAATTGGAACATAATCCCAATTCATACCATTTATCATGAAATCCTTTCCATCAACGAGAAGCTTCATTCCTTGGTCACTTTTCTCAACAATTACTTTGTAATTCTGAGAATACAGTGTACATGAAATACATAAAAACAGTAAGGCTAAAACCTTGTTTCTCATAATTATATCCAGTTACTATTATTAAATATTTTTCTAATTGACTCAAAATTGAGCATGTGAATATCACCTATAAAGTCTTTTTTTAATGGACTCCTTTCGTTACAATATCCTAAAAATGTCATCTAATAAAAAAAGGTCATCTATTAAATAAATGACCTTGAGTTATGAACTATTTTTTATTGAAAGACTTTTACATAATCAATTTCCATTGTATCCTCTGTGAAACTTGGATCGATATCTCCTCCCAAAGTACCACCCATTGCAATATTTAATATCATAAAGAAATCTGCATTAAATGGTAAAGTACTATCATTGGCCATTTGAAAAAAGTTAACATCATCTAAGTATATTTTTATTGAAGTATCTGACCATTCTACAGTATATAAATGAAAATCTGAGGAAGCATCTGCAACCGCAGTAGTTTCACCATAACTTGCATTACCATTTGCAGTCGTATTATACCAATGAAGAGTACCTAAAGTAATGTCTTTGTTAGCACCTGTTTGTTCCATAATATCAATTTCACCACAAGTTGGCCAACCCACAGTAGTAAAATTAGAACCTAGCATCCAAATTGCTGGCCATGTACCTGCTGAAGCGGGTAATTTTGCTCTTACTTCAATTCTACCATAAGTAAATTTACGTAATCCTTGAGATTTTAATCTCGCAGAAGTATAACCACCACTTCCATCAGCTTTAGCTGTTATAATTAAAGAGCCATCTAATACTTTCGCGTTCTCTGCTGAATTTGTATATGTTTGTACTTCACCATTACCCCAGCCACCATCACCAAGGTCATACGTCCAATTTGTAGCATCGGGTGCACCATCTGTATTGAAATCATCTTCCCAAACTAAATCGTTATACGCATAGCTAGCGTCTTGCGAAGGTTTTGTAGATGTAAATCTGTGATACCAAGCAAATCCGTCACCAGCCTCTATAATTCTTACAAATAATTCATCGTTAGATATAGAGATTATGTCATAGGTACTAGATCCTACTAACCATCCCATAAAACCATTATCAGAAATTTCAAAAGATGTGCGTCTATAATCTTCATTATCGTAAGACCCTTCTATAGCAGCCTTCGAAGTTGAAGGCCCAAAAGATACTTGCTTAAGACCGAACATAGAAGTTGCTACTGTTTCATCATGGCATATATCTCCTGCAACCCCTAAAGATCCAGCGTATGTTCCTGGCACAAAAGAGGGCCCTACAGTTTGTTCAAAAGTAATACCATCTGCAGTTCTTGTAAAGACAAATTCATTGTCATACATACACGCTTTTTCTGAATCCCAAGCCTTAATACCATTCCACCATGCTTCATAGGCAAATTCACCTCCACCGTAGTCTTCAGTTACAGGACCTAAACCAACATGAACATCTACATCTGCTTGCCAGTACCATTTTTTACTATCCCCTATATTAGCGCCACTTAAAAAGTTTTCAGCTTCTATATCTGTAAAAGAACTGTATACTTCAATATCCATAGATTTAGTAGTTGAAACACCAGCTGTACCATTCGCTTTTACAACAACTGTATATATGTTTGTACCTACTTTAGAAAATCTTTTAGAGAAAATACCTGATGGTGATGCGCTCGCAACTCCATTAAAGTAATAAACATAAGAAGATGCATTATCTGCTGATACTGTAAAATTCACGATACCACTACCGTCTCCATTTGCTAAATCAGGATCATTAACATCTTGACCGATAATCTCCGCATTAATAACGATTGAACTTGGAGCAATAATATCGCCAAATTCATATTCTTTTTCTTGACAACCCAAAAAGGCTATTGTCATAGAAAATAATACGATATAAATATTTTTTATATTTTTCATTTTTATATATTTTAATTTTTTAACAAAATAATCACATTAAGTCTAATTACTAGATAAAGAAACATCATCTATGTTTACAGTCCCTATCTCCGCTCCTGAGTCAAAAAGAACACGCGCATCTATTGCCCCTGCATTTGCCACGTGAATAAGTGTGTAGGTTTTTCTAGTGGTTGTTAAAGTAACCGACTCTGCAGTATTGGTCCAAGGATCATTACTTAAACCTATACCTACTAATATTGTTCTGTCTACACTAGACCATGCATCAAAAGTAAGTGTGTAGGTATTCCCATCAATAATTTCTAATTTCTGACTTAGATTTACCTCATAAGGATTCCCTGCAGATGTTACATCTGCTGAATAGTAAGTATTTCCTCCATCTGTAACTACTGGTGCAGAAGTTGTATCATCAACACCTACTAACCAAGAATCACTTCCACTTTCAAAATTACCGTTTGTTAATAAATTACCAGTTCCTATTATTAATGAAACATTATCAATATTAACCATACCTATCTCCGCCCCTAAATCAAATAGCACACGTGCATCTATTGCACCGGCATTTGCAACATGGGTAAGTGTGTATGTTTTCCTGGTAGTTGTTATCGCTACAGATTCAGCAGTGTTTGTCCAAGGGTCTTTACTAAGACCTATTCCTGCTAATATTGACCTGTTTACGTCAGACCAAGCATCAAAAGTTAATGTATAAGTACTGCCATTGATAATTTCTACTTTTTGACTTGCATTAACCTCATATGCATTTCCTGCAGAAGTTACATCTGCCGAATAGTATGTATTTCCTCCAACCGTAACAACCGTTACTGGTTTTGTATCGTCTACTCCAACTAACCAAGCATCACTTCCATTTTCAAAATCTCCATTTGTCAATAATCCATCATCAAATACTGGTCCATTAGAACTTTCTTTATAAAAGTAAAAGTTATCGATGTAAACTACTCCTATTCCCTCTAATTCAACTGCGTCTATTAAAATTTGAGTTATTTTATTTTTATTTGAAAGATTTCCTCCATCAAACACTGACATATCTAATTCAATACTTTGCCAAGAGCCACCGACAGTCGTTCCAAAAGAAGCTACTGCTTCTCCACCATCTACTGTATTTACAATCTTAACTAACAATTCGTTAGTAACATCTTCTGGCACCCAATAGTCAATATGCATTTTTTCCATAGAAGATACGTCTATACCATTTCCATAATTTGTTACCATACCAATAAAATCTAGATTTGTAATTTTCCAAATATTATCACCATCTACGGCAGTCTCTTCAAGACCTCCCGAAGACCAATCTGTAGGCAGTTCATCTAAAGATACATCTGTATACTTATCACTAAAAATAGACACTACATCTCCAGCATCCCTTGTTTGAGGAGAAGGTGCAGAAGTTAACGGTGCTAAAATTTCTGTTACTTCAAAACTAGTAGCATCTTCCGCAGTTGCGATAGCACCACCTTTGGCAATTACTTTAACATCATAAACGCCAGCTTCAGCGTATTGGTAGTTTAAAACATCGCCAATATTAGCAATTGCAGCAGGCTGCGTAACTGACGTTTCACCTGAATAAAATTCATAGGTAGTTGCAAATTCTGCTGTAGCAGTAATGTTTAATTGCTTAGACACTGCTGCATCATTTTCTAAAGTAACCACCAAGTTTTGTGGAGCTTGAAATGAGACAACCAGTGGTAACAAAACTTCCGTAGTTTTACCTATAGAATTATATGCTATCAAAGTAACTTCGTAAGTTCCCTCCGCATAAATGTGATCTACAGTAGTTCCTTGCTCTAATTTTGCTGGTTCTACAGTGGTATCTCCAAAATGCACATCAAAAGATACTGTACCTTCAGCTGTTGGTATTACCGTAACTAAACCAGTATTATCTTGTGTTATTTTAAATATAGCTTCCACATTTGTTGGTGGTGCAATATTTTCTAGAAAATCTAAATTTTCATCTTCTGTACAAGCACTAATAAAAATTAGAATGATAAATGCTTTGTAAATTGTTTTTATATGTTTCATATTTCTAATATTAATATGTTTAATTATATCCTTGATTCTGAGTCCAATTTCCTTGACTGAATTGTATTTCTTCTAAAGGGATTGGAAAAACTTCATTCTTATTAGCTGTAAAACCAGAAATTTGAGCACCTCTACCAGTTCTTACAAGATCGAAAAAATGATGACCTTCTCCGACTAGTTCAACTCTACGCTCTTTATAGATGGCGGCAGTTAAGTTAGATCCACTGCTTGTAATATCATTATCACTATTACCAAATGCTCTTGCCCTAACTGTATTTAAATACAATTGTGCTTTCGTATCATTTCCTGTTGCTTTTCTATTATTAGCCTCTGCAGCCATTAGTAAAACATCTGCAAAACGAATTGCTCTGTAGTTATTCGGATTCGTAAGGTTTTGATCTCCTGCTGCGGTTGCACTTCTTTTTCTAGGAATATATTTTCTATTAAAAAATCCTGTGTGTTCGTAACCAGTTGTATAACTTGCTCCTGTAGCAGTTGCCCATGCCTCTATATCTAAAATAGCTACATCCTTACGGTTGTCTCCTCCTTCAAACTGATCTACCATCTCTTGTGTTGGCACATTAAAACTAAAACCTGAGGTAAATAAATCTCCGTCATAACCTCTTACTCCCTGAAAACCAACTGCAACGTTACCTTCACTACATTGTAAACAGCCAAAACCAGCTCCTTCAACATCTGTGTATTGCACTTCAAAAACAGAACCTACTCCATTTTCTCCTTGAGACTCAAAGATTTTATTATAATCAGATTCTAAACTATAAGAACCATTATTAATTACGCTTTCTAAAACAACTGCTGCTTCTGTAAATTTATCTTGATATAAGTATACTTTACCTAACAATGCTTCTGCAGCACCTTTGGTAACCCTACCTACTTGCGGAGCTGTGTATGCTAAATTTGATACTGCAACCTGTAAATCTGCTTCTATTAAAGCATATACTTCAGCTACTGGTGCTCTTGGAATTGTCTGCTCATCTCCAACAACAAAACGTCCTTCTGGTTTAATAGGAATTGCTCCAAACCATTTTACCAATTCAAAATTATAATATGCTCTTAAAAAACTTGCTTCACCAATAATAACTTCTTTACCAGTAAAATCTGTCTTATCTTGAAATTCAATTATGTAAGCTGCTCTATTAACACCACCATACATCCAACTCCATAAGTTTTGTAATTGAGCGTTTACAGGTGTGTGAATCATATCATCTACTTGCTGATATCCTGCGACATCTGTTGCACTCTCTCCACCACACAATGTATTATTAGAAGCTATTTCTCCCATTAACACATTTATAAATGTAGATTGTAAAGGATCATATGCTGCAACTAATGCATTGTAATAATCTGCCTCTGAATTAAAAAAAGATTCAGAATCTTCTGCATACACCTTTGTGTTTTCTAAATAATCATCTGAACAACCGTTTACTATAAATAAACTTGCAATGATGATAATACTAATCGATATTTTTTTGTTTATATTTTTCATTACTTGCTTTTTTAAAATTCTACGTTTAATCCTAAAATAAATTGTCTTGCAGATGGATACGTTCCATAATCTATACCTGCACCAATTGCTCCACCATTTATGGTTGGATCGTAACCAGAGTAATCTGTTATTGTAAATAGGTTATTTACACTAGTGTATACTCTTAATTTAGAAACACCTATTCTTTCTAATGTATCGGCGTTAATATTATATCCTATTTGAACGTTTTGCAATCTCAAGAAAGAACCATCTTCTACAAAAAAGTCTGAAAACAACTTATTATTAGTTGCATCATTGGTTAATCTTGGTATTGAATTACTAGTTCCTTCACCTGTCCATCTGCCTAAATAATAAGATGGTTTATTTACATTTGGTAAAAAGCGTTCATAATTTCTAACAATTTCTTTCCCTAACTCTGAATATAAGTAGGCGCTGAAATCCCAATTTTTATAAGTTCCTGAAAAATTGAATCCCATATAAAAATCTGCTTGTGGTTTTCCAATATTTGTTCTGTCGTTAATATCGATAATACCATCTTCATTAACATCTTTATACCTAATATCTCCTGGAGAAGTCGCGCTAGCACCTAATCCTGATTGTGAAGGATGTGCATCTATTGCTGCTTGATTTTGAAAAAGACCATCTGTTTGCAATCCATAAAAATATCCTATTGGTTGTCCCACTTCCATTCTAGAAGGAGGTAAATTTCCAATAGCGAAACCACCACCTTCAATAAAAGCACCACCAGTTACATCTGTAACTTCGTTTTTAACATAGGTTACGTTGTATGCAAAATTCAGAGATGCATCTTCTGTTTTAACGGCAGCATAACTAATCGCTAATTCTCCACCCGTATTTACAGAAGTACCAGCATTAACAGTTGGTCTTCCACCACCGGGAGCACTTGTTCCTAAAATACCTGAAACAGGGAAATTAGCAATTAATAAATCTTTTCTACTTTCTTCAAAATAATCAGCTACAATAGTAACTTTATCATCAAATAAATTAATATCTAAACCAATGTCTAATTTTTCTGCAGTTTCCCATTGTGCTAAAGGATTTGGCAATCCACCTTGTGCAGTACCATCTACTAAGGCACCATCAAATACATAAGTACCCTCTCCACTTAACAAAGATCTATATAAGTTATTTCCTACCTCATTTCCTAAAGTACCGTAACTTGCTCTTAATTTTAAAAAGCTAATGGTTTCATTATCCTTTAAGAAGTTTT
>OBNL01000050.1_pt1 | contig 14837 bp, 10 predicted proteins | sample 1498671 | NCBI WGS metagenome assembly OBNL01 (sample SAMEA3275562, study PRJEB22092) | marine metagenome | biome: ENVO:00000447; feature: ENVO:00002042; material: ENVO:00002010 | collected 2014-06-21T14:30:00+00 | depth 2 m
TTAAGGCTAGAAAAGGTTTAGACTTAGGAAATGGAAGAAGCATACAGATAGGTGGATAATTTTGTTTATTTATTTTCATAATAAATTAAACCTTTCATTTTTTTTTACGTCTAATGTTATGAATAAGCATTATTTTTAAAAAAATTAAAAAAAAAATTATGAAATTATTATTTGTATTCCTTTTAGCATTTGTTACATCAATTACTTTTGCACAGAAAAGCTTTCAAGGCAAAGCTACGTATATGTCTAAAACTACTATGGATATGAGTAGATTTGGAAAAATGACGGAGCAGCAGAAAAAGCAAAGAATGCAGCGTATGAAAAGTTTTTTAGAAAAAACGTATACCCTAACTTTTAATAAAACTGCATCTTCTTTTAAGGAAGAGGTAAAGTTAGAAGCACCTGGTGCATCTGGGCCAAGCTGGGGTAGGAGTAATGGTCAAGGTTCTATTTATAAAAACACCAAAGATCAAGTAATGATCGAAGATGTAGAACAATTTAGTAAACGTTTTTTAGTTACTGAAAAGATGGAGCAAGCGCAATGGGAAATGGGTATGGAGACTAAAAAAATTGGTCAGTATACTTGTTATAAAGCTACGCTCGTTAAAGAAGATACAAATATAGATTGGGGAAGTATTTTTAGTAGAAATACTAAAAAGAAAGATTCTACAAAAACAAAAGATGTAAAACCAGCTAAAAAAATGCTAAGCATCGTAGCTTGGTATACGCCACAAATTCCTGTAAGCACGGGACCAGACAAGTACTATGGTTTACCAGGGTTAATTTTAGAAATAAACGCAGGTAGAACAACAATGCTTTGTACAGAAGTTGCAATTAGCTCTAAGGAAGTTTTAGAAATAGAAGAACCTAATAAAGGAAAAGAAGTTTCGAGAGATGAATACAACAAAATTGTAAAAGTAAAAACAGAAGAATTAAAAGCTCGTTTTCAAAACAGAGGTGGTCGAGGCGGTAGAAGACTAAACTAAATAATCTTATAGAAACTTAATAAAAAATAATACATGAAAAAAATAGTATTCATTGCCATTTTTATTGCTTCTACAGTTGCATTTTCACAAATAGAATATAGAGGAATTGTAAAAGATTCGTTGGATTTTCCTTTAGAAATGGCAAATGTTATCGCATTAGATACCGTTGCTAAAAGAATTGCTTCTTATGGTTTTACAGATGCAAAAGGAAATTTTAAATTAGATCTTAAAAAAAATACAGTTTATAATATTAAAATTAGTTACATCGGCTTTAAAGAAATTAGTGCGTTTTTGAAAACGAAAACAACGAATATGAAAAAAGATTATACCATGCTGGAAGATAGTATGCTAGATGGTATAGAGATCATTTCTAAGATGCCCATTACTATTAAAGGAGATACTATAATTTACAATGCAGATTCTTTTAAAAATGGTTCAGAAAGAAAACTAAAAGATGTTTTAGCAAAATTACCTGGAGTAGAAATAAATGATGATGGTCAAATTGAAGTAGAAGGTAAAGCTGTTGAAAAAATAATGATCGATGGAAAAGAATTTTTTAGTGGAGATACTAAATTAGCAACAGAAAACATTCCTTCTAATGCCGTAGATAAAATTCAGGTTTTAAGAAATTACTCGAATGTAAGTCAGCTAAGTGGTGTGCAAAATAACCAAGATAGAGTTGCTATAAATATTAAACTAAAAGAAGGTAAAAAGAATTTTTGGTTTGGAGATATAATAGCCGGTGCAGGAAATTCTGCAGATACAGGCTTGTACCTTTTTCAGCCAAAATTATTTTATTATACACCAAAATACACCATAAATGTTATTGGAGATGTAAATAATCTTGGAGATGTTGTGCTGAGTAGAAGAGATTTAAGAAGTTTTGGAGGAGGTTTTAGAAGCCAAAGTCCATCTAATGGTACAAATATTAATATAGGGGATGCAGGTATTGGTTTTTTAAGTGCAGGTGCAAACAATGCAAACAGAATTGAAACGAAGTTGTCTGCTTTAAATATTAGTTATTCACCGAATAAAAAATTAGATTTAAGCGGTTTTTTAATTTGGTCTAGTAATAGTAACGGACAAAGAAATATTAGTGATATTGATTATGTAGACCCAACTACACCAAACGATTTTGTAGACAAGAAAACAGATCAAACAAGTAATACGGGTTTATTTCGATTAAGTACAACCTATAAGAAAGACTATAATAATCAATTGACCTACAATGTGTCTGGTCGTTTTTCTAGTGAATCTGTTAGAGAAGTTGTAGATTCTAGTGTTTTAAGTAATATTACAGAGACTGAAAGTGCAACACCTTATACAATTAATCAAGATTTTAGTTATTTCTATACGGCAGGTGAAAAAAGTATTTTTGCACTCGAAGTAAAACATATTTTACAGGATGAAGATCCTTTTTATGTGGCTTCTTTAGAAAATGATCCAGATAATAATAACCCAGATGATATAGATTCTTTAGAAGAGTTTGAAGATGGGTTTGATGATTCAGCCGAAATTCTAGGTTTAGATAGAAGTAATCAATTTTATACCTTAGAACAAGATAGACGTGTAAAATCTAATCAGTTAGATGCAAAATTAGATTATTACTATATTTTAAACGATCAAAGTAATTTGAATTTTGTAACAGGAACGATACTAAGTAAACAAAATTTTAATTCTCGTTTTTTTCAGATTTTAGATAGTGGTGCAAAGTTTGATCCAACTCCAACTATTGATGATATCACTAATCCTCAAACAACAAACGATACTGATTATAGTTTTTCAGATGTATACGCGGGGTTAAGATATCGTTTAAAATCTGGTATTTTTACATTTACACCTGGTTTTACAGTGCATGCTTATAATTCTAATAATACGCAATTTGGTGCAGAGACCTTTAAAGATACCTTTGCTAAATTTTTACCAGAATTTGAAGTAGTAGCCCAGTTTAAAAGAAGTGAGAGTTTAAATTTTAGCTACAAACAAGAAGTTAATTTTACAGACGTTAATCAAATTGCAAGGGGTATTGTAATGAATAATTATGATTCTTACTTTTCAGGAAACCCAGGACTTTTAAATGCTAGTTTTCATAATTTAACGTTAAGGTATTCAAGTTTTAACTTATTTAATGCAAGTAATGTTTTTGCGAGAATAAATTATAAGAAAACTTCAGATCAGGTAAATAGAAATACAATTTTTGGACAGCGTTCTGTAGTGTCTAGTAGTACAACTATAAATTCACCTTTAGATAATGAGAGTCTTACTTCATTTATTGGTCTAGGTAAAACCATCAAAAAAATTAGAACAAGATTGGGTGGGAACTTCTCTTATAATAAAAGCTATCAATTTATTAACTCGAAAGAGAATATAAATGAAAGTTTAGTAAGAGGGATGAATGCAAGTATTGGCACAAATTTCACCAAAGCACCAAATGTTACTTTGCGTTATAGAATAAATTATGTAGATCAAAGCAGTAATGTAAGGTTCTCAGATGTTAAGACGGTTACGCACTCACCATCGATAGATTTTGACGCATACATTTGGAACTCAGTAACACTTACTTCAGATTTTACTTTTAACGAAGTAAGACGCGATGGAAGCAAGCAGAGTTCATATAATATTTGGAATGCAAAATTAGCCTATAGAAAAGATAGAGATGCAAAATGGGAATATGAATTGATAGGTAATAATTTATTAGCAACGGGTTCACAAGTAGATATAAGTCAAAGTATCATTGCATTTACAGTTAATGAACGTTTTATTTTACCAAGATATATAAGTTTCAGAGTAAGATATCAATTATAAAACTTTAAATTTTTTTTTAAAAATGACTCAATTTTAATTGAGTCATTTTTATTTTAGTCACGTTAGTCTTTTACAATTAATAAACCTTTCTAATATTGTAAACTAAAAAACACATATTTTTGTTATTCTACTATTAAACTTACATTTGTAAAATGTCTATAACCGTAAATTCCGTTTCTAAAAGCTATAAATCTCAGAAAGCACTAAATAACATTTCTTTTTCTGCAGATAAAGGACAGATAATTGGTTTTTTAGGTCCTAATGGTGCAGGGAAGTCTACGATGATGAAAATTTTAACTGGTTTTATAAAACCAGATCAAGGTGCTGTTTTTATAGATGATATTGATGTTTTAAAAAATTCGATAGCAGCGCAAAAAGTAATTGGGTATTTACCTGAACACAATCCTTTGTATGCAGAAATGTATGTGCGTGAATATTTACAGTTTCAAGCTGCTATTTATAAGGTAGCTAAAAGTCAAATAGAAGACTGTATAGAGAAAGTAGGTTTAACTTTAGAGGCAAATAAGAAAATACATCAATTATCTAAAGGATATCAGCAAAGAGTAGGCATTGCTGCCGCTATTTTACACAATCCAAAAGTCTTAATTCTAGATGAACCAACAACTGGTTTAGATCCTAACCAAATTATAGAAATTAGAGCTTTGATTCAGGAATTAGGAAAAAATAAAACGGTGCTATTTTCTACGCATATTATGCAAGAAGTAGAGGCTGTTTGTGACCGTGTTATTATAATTAAAAAGGGAGAAATTTTAGTTGATAAAAAACTAGAAGAACTTCAAGACTCAAAACAACAAATAATAGAAGTTACTTTTAATACCCTTTTTGATGAGGTGATTTTTCAAAAATTATCGAACCTAAGTTCTGTAAAAAATACATCAGATAACAACTGGCAATTAACATTTAGTTCCGACAAAGATATGCGCTCTAAAATTTTCGATTTAGCACAAGAACATAACCTTAAAATTTTAAGTTTAACTGCTCAGAATAAAAATTTAGAAACACTTTTTAGAGAAGTAACAAACTAATGTTTAAAAATAAAACGGCCACAATTCTAAATTGTAGCCGTTTTATTTTTAATTATTGTAGCTTCCTATTTTACTAAATATTCATAAGCTTCTAATAAAGTAGGAAACACTAAAACACTTCCAGCTTCTTTCAAATCTTCTTCAGAGAATTGAGTCATAATTCCAATAGGAACCATTCCTGCTAATTTTGCAGCTCTTGTTCCTGTTAAACTGTCTTCAAAAACCCAAATATCTTTAAAGTCATTTTGTTGAAAACCCAATGCACTTGCTAACGTGATGTATGCCTCTGGCGCTGGTTTTGGTTTTTCATAATCTTCCACACCAAAAACAACTGGAAAGTTTAAATTTAAATGATGCACACTATTTTTTAAAAACTGTTTGGTAGCGTTACTTGCAATACCATACGATATTTTCTCTTTGGTTAGTAATGCTGTAAACTCTCTAACACCAGGTAATAATTTAGGAACTGTAAAGTGAATGTCTAAATATTTATCCTTTAAAGCATACAATTCTTCCGTTCGTTTCTCTTCACCAATAACACTGCAAAAATATTCAGCAATAACCATTGGAGATTTTCCTGCATGGCTTTTAGGAAAAGGAGCGATTTCTTTGTTAAATAATTCTTTAAAGGCAGCACTCCAAGCAGCACCATGACTTTCGAAACTATTTACTACAACACCATCAAAATCAAATAAAAGTCCTTTAGGCAACTGCATTCGCTCTTTCTTTTTCGTTTAATAATTCGGTTAAATACGGATTTAAAAATTTATTAGTTGGATCTAATTCTTTTCTTAAGACTTTAAAATCTTCCCACTTACTATAAATTTTAGATATCCCAGCATCTTTTGCGGTGAAACGTTTCCCCCAGTGAGGTTTTCCGCCATATTTTAAAAACACTTTTTCAATACTTTTAAAAGCCTCATAAGTGTCTGCGGTAGCTGCGTTTCTAGAAACACAGCCCATGGTTACCGTGTCTTCACCATAAGCATAACTTAACCAAGATTTGTCTTTGTATACAAAACGAACATCCATTGGAATATGAATAAATGATTTGTTGCTCCATTTATTAATTTCAGTTTTCAATTCTTCAAAAACCTTTGGAAATTTATCTAAGCCAATTGTCCATTCTGCCAATTCTATCGTAGAACCCCGAGACTTTGTTACGGTCGCTTGGTACAGCGAACCTTTGTGTTCTTTGGTGCTACTAAAGAAACCTCTGTATAAAAGTTTGTTCGCAATGGCTGTAGTCCAAGGAAAAATATGTGAATACTTGTATAGTATTTTTGAGGCTGTTCTTCGGTGTTTTAAATACGCGGGGCCTAAATTTTCTGTGATTTCAGTATCAGGATTAATTTTATCGCCAGTAATTACATAGCCTTTGTCTGTATGCGGAAGCCATAATATTCTTAAAAAAGCATGTTTTTTTAAACGCTCTTTAATTTTTGGCAACCATTCAGAGTCATCTTCTGGACCTTCTTTTACATGCAGGGTATAAATAGGTTCACATTTAAAGGTAATTTCAGACATTACACCTAAAACCCCTAAAGAAACTCTTACAGCATCTATTATTTTATCTTTTTCATTAATTCTTTTTAAAGAACCATCTGCTAAAACAATACTACAATCCGTCATGTATTCGCATAACAATTTTCCGCTTGTCCCGTGCGTTCCTGTTGCTAAGGCGCCACCAATAGTAATGGTGTTAATATCTGGTAGACAAGGTATACACCAACCTTTTGCTTCTATTGCATCTAGTAAATCTCCTAAAATTACTCCAGATTGCACAGTAATGGTGTGTTCTGAATCATTAAATGAAAGTATTTTATTATACGTAGTAATATCTACTAACGTCTCTAGGCCAGAAGCAATGTCTGCTGACGACTGCTTCGATCCAAAAACACGTATTTTTTCTGAATTTTTAATAACATCCTGTAATTCTTCTTCAGTAGTTATCTTGTAGAGTGATTTGTAGTTGTGAGTAACGTTTTCATTCCAACTTACCCAAGTACCATTGTTATTTTGTTTCATGTATTCTTTAAAATGTTAAACAAAAGTAAGCCATTATCCTTTTACAACCCAATTGTTTTTACTTTATTTTACATATTAGAATCAATTTAATTTATAACTAATTTGCTGGCTGTCTAAAGTTGCCAATAATTCATTTGTAATGTGAATTTTTGTATTTCTACTAGGTAAACTTACTTCTAATTTCTCTTTTTCATCCCAAATAGTAAAATTTAAACCTTGTTTACCGGGTTTGTTTTTTAGAATGGATTCTAAATTAAGAATGGTATCTTCTTTAATTTGATTTAAAGGAAGTTGAATGGTTACTTTTTTACAGAGTTCATCCATAATGTCATGTAATAATTTCATTTCTGTAAACTTTAATCTAGGTTCTCCAACAACGCCCTCTTTATTTGTCCAACCTGCTTGAATAGTCGATCTTATAAATAAAAACTGATTCGGAACCAAGAAATGTTGCATTCTTAAATACTCCTCTCCAAAAATCCGAAACTCATTGCTATCTGCATAATCTTCAACTGTAAATAAAGCCCAACCTTTTCCTGCTTTAGATACTCTATGTTGCACATCTGTAACAATACCTGCAAAAGCTAGGTTCATATTCACAAATTTTGTCAAGTCTGCTTTAAAGTGTTTCAAAGAAGCATTACAAAATTTTAATTCGTTTTTAAAATCATCTAAAGGATGTGCTGAAATATAAATTCCAATAACTTCTTTTTCTTGTGATAAAAGTTCCATGGTTCCCCAAGTTTCACATTCTGGAATGTCTGGTTCTGGGAACTGAACTGTAGAGGCTTCACCAAACATAGAAACTTGTGCAGAATTTTCATTTTCTTGGTATTTACTTCCAAATTTCATAGCACGCTCTAAAAAGGTCAAACCTTTTTCATCTGTAGAAAAATATTGTGCTCTGTGCGTGTCTGCAAAAGAATCGAAAGCACCTGCTTTTATTAAGCTGTCAAAAGATTTTTTGTTTGCAGCACGTAAATCGATACGTTTTGCTAAATCGAAAATTGAATTAAAATTCCCGTTTTCTTCTCTTTCTTTAATAATAGCTCTCACTGCACCTGCACCAACACCTTTTACAGCAGCCATTCCAAAACGTACAGCACCCTCTTCATTTACAGAAAATTTCAAATAAGATTCATTTAAATCAGGACCAAAAACTTCCAATCCCATTCGCTTGCATTCTTCCATAAAGAATGAAACAGATTTAATATCATTCATATTATTGGAAAGCACAGAAGCCATATATTCTGCAGGATAGTGTGCTTTTAAGTAAGCTGTTTGGTAGGCAATCCAGGCATAACAAGTAGAGTGAGATTTATTAAAGGCGTAACTAGCAAATGCTTCCCAATCTTTCCAAATTTTTTCTAATTTTTCTGGATCATGTCCTTTTGCAGCCGCCTGCTCTACAAATTTCGGTTTCATTTTATCTAAAACTGCAATTTGCTTCTTACCCATGGCCTTTCGTAAAACATCGGCTTCACCTTTGGTGAAATCTGCCAACTTTTGTGAGAGTAACATTACTTGCTCTTGGTAGACCGTAATTCCGTAAGTTTCTGCCAAGTATTCTTCCATGGCAGGTAAATCGTATTCAATATCTTCTGTACCGTGTTTTCTATTAATAAAAGATGGAATATATTCCATTGGTCCTGGTCTATACAGGGCATTCATGGCAATTAAATCTGCAAAAACAGTAGGTTTTAAAGAGCGCATGTGTTTTTGCATTCCTGGAGATTCATACTGAAAAATACCTACAGTTTCTCCTTTTTGGAACAATTCGTATGTTTTTTCGTCATCTAAAGGAAAATTTTCTGGATCTAAGATGACATTGTGTTTTGCTTTTACAATTTTAACGGTGTCTTTAATTAAGGTCAATGTTTTTAACCCTAAGAAATCCATTTTTAACAAACCTGCAGATTCTACAACAGAGTTATCAAATTGGGTAACGTACATATCTGAATCTTTTGCCAAAGCAACTGGCACATAATTGGTAATATCTCCGGGTGTAATAATAACACCACAAGCATGGATTCCGGTATTTCTAACAGAACCTTCTAGCATTGTTGCTTTATTAATTGTTTCAGAAATTAAATCATTTCCAAAGGATAAACTTTTTAGCTCTTCAACTAATTGTTTATCTTCAGACCTTAAGCCAGCAACCTTTCCTTTACTTTTTGCATCGTCACCAAAAATATTTTTTAGTTTAATTAAGGGAATCAATTTTGCAATTCTATCTGCTTCAAAAAGTGGTAAATCTAAAACTCTGGCAGTATCTCTTATGGAAGATTTTGCTGCCATAGTTCCGTAGGTAATAATTTGTGCAACCTGATTTGCACCATATTTATTAATTACATAATCCATTACACGCCCGCGTCCTTCGTCATCAAAATCAATGTCAATATCGGGCATCGATACACGTTCTGGGTTTAAGAAACGTTCAAAAAGCAAATCATATTTAATAGGATCTATATTGGTAATCCATAAACAAAAGGCAACTACAGAACCAGCAGCAGAACCACGTCCTGGACCTACGGCAACATCCATATTTCTAGCTTCGCGAATAAAATCTTCTACAATTAAGAAATAACCAGGGTATCCTGTTTTTTCAATTACAGACAATTCAAAATCTAAACGTTCTTTAATAGATTCTGTGATTTCTCCGTATCTTTTTTTAGCACCTACAAACGTTAGGTGTTTTAGAAAATTATTCTCACCGCGTTTTCCTTTGTCTTCCTCATCAGCAGCATCTTTAAATTCTTCAGGAATATCAAATGCAGGTAATAGTACATCTCTTGCAAGTGTGAAAATTTCTATTTTATCTACAATTTCTTGAATGTTGATAATCGCTTCTGGCAAATCTGCAAAAAGCGCCTTCATTTCATCTGAAGACTTAAAATAATACTCTTGGTTTGGCAGACCGTATCTGTAACCGCGCCCTTTTCCTATTGGTGTTGCTTGTTTTTCTCCATCTTTTACACATAATAAAATATCATGAGCATTGGCATCTTTTTTCTCTAAATAAAAAGTATTATTTGTTGCAATAACTTTAACGGCATGCTTTTTAGAGAATTTTAATAGCGTCTCATTTACAATTTTTTCATCTTGCTGATTGTGGCGCATTAGCTCAATATAGAAATCGTCTTTAAACTCTTCTTTCCACCAGATTAAAGCATCCTCTGCTTGTTTTTCTCCAAGATTTAGAATTTTACTAGGAACTTCACCATATAAATTTCCGGTTAAAACAATAATATCTTCTTTGTATTTTTTAATTACCTCTCGATCTATTCTCGGCACATAGTAAAAACCGTCTACAAAGGCAATTGAAGACATTTTAGCTAAATTGTGATATCCTTTTTTGTTTTTAGCTAATAAAACAACTTGGTAACCATTGTCTTTTTGAGATTTATTTTTATGATTTTCGCACACATTAAACTCACAACCAACAATTGGTTTCATTGGAGTTGCTGCTGTTTTATTATGACTTAAAATAGCACTTACAAAATGAAATGATGCCATCATATTTGCAGTATCTGTCATTGCCACTGCGGGCATATTGTCTTTCGCTGCAGCTTTTATAATATTACCAATTTGCATGGTAGATTGTAAAACAGAGTATTGCGTGTGATTATGTAAGTGGGAAAATTGAACATTTTCTAATTCTGCTAAACCTACAGTAGTAGATTTTGTATCTGCTGTATCCTTTAATTTCTCAAGACGTTGCCGGATTTTTTCACTTTCTTTTTTAAGATTTATGTGCTTTAAACCAATAACTTGAATTGGTTTTGGATTGGTCTCAGAGAAGTTCTTAAAATAATCTTCGGCTACATCTAATTGCTCTTTTGTAAACTCTCTAATACGAACTAATTCTAAAAAACAACGTGTTGTTGCCTCTACATCTGCTGTGGCGTTATGCGCATCTCCAAAACCAGCACCAAATAGATGATTGTGTAATTCTGTTAATGTTGGTAGCTTAAATTTTCCACCACGACCTCCAGGAATCTGACACATGAACGCTGTTTTTTCGGTACACGTGTCTAATATTGGTAGGGAAGTCATCTTGTTTTCAACTCCCAATCTATGGAATTCACATCCCATAATATTCAAGTCAAAATTTAAATTCTGACCAACAATAAATTTTGTTTTACCTAAAACTTCATTAAATAAAATTAAACATTCGTCTAAAGAAATACCTTGCTCTTCTGCTAATTCTGTAGAAATTCCGTGAATTCTCTCTGCATCATAAGGGATGTTGTACCCGTCTGGTTTTATCAAGAAATCGTTATGTTCTAGTACATTTCCCATTTCATCATGCAGCTGCCATGCAATTTGTACACACCTCGGCCAGTTATCTGTATTTGTAATAGGAGCATTCCAGCTTTTGGGTAAACCGGTAGTTTCTGTATCAAAAATTAAGTACATAAAATGGCTATTTTTAATGGATGATTTGGGAAGTTAAAAATACAAAAACATGAAAGATTTAGGCATGTAAATTTATACGGACTTATCAACAAAAGGTAAATAGATTAACTACTTGATAATTAGTAAATTTAAAGTTTCTATAATTAAATTAATTTGTATATTTGCGCCCACTTACTACGAGATAGTAAGATTATTAATAATCAAGGTCGAGAACCTTAAAAAATTAACAAATTATGTCTGTAAAGATTAGATTACAAAGACACGGTAAAAAAGGGAAACCATTCTATTGGATCGTTGCCGCTGATGCTCGTGCAAAAAGAGATGGTAAATACTTAGAGAAATTAGGTACTTACAATCCAAATGTAAACCCAGCAGTTATCGATTTAAACATTGATAAAGCTGTACAATGGTTACAAAATGGTGCACAACCAACAGATACTGCAAAGAACCTTTTATCTTATAAAGGTGCTATGTTAAAGAATCATTTAGTTGGAGGTGTTCGTAAAGGTGCTTTAACTCAAGAGCAAGCAGATGCTAAATTTGCAGCTTGGGTAGAGGAAAAAGCGACAAAAATTTCTGATAAAGAAGCTGGGTTATCTCAAGCACAATCTGATGCGAAGGCAGCAGCATTTGCAGCAGAAAAAGCAGTAAACGAAGCAAGAATTGAAGCAGCTAAGCCAGTTGTAGAAGAAGTTGTTGCTGAGGTTGCAGTTGAAGAAGTTGTTGAAGCAGCTCCTGAAACTATCGATGAAGCTCAAGAAAAAGCAGCAGAATAAAAACTAAATTTATACGAAGATGCGTAAAGAAGATTGTTTTTATTTAGGCAAAATCGTTACAAAATATAGTTTTAAAGGTGAAGTTGTTATCAAATTAGATACAGATGAGCCTGAGTTGTACACAGAAATGGAATCAGTTTATGTCGAATTTGGCACTAATCTGGTTCCATTTTTTATTGAAAAAAGTTCATTACACAAAGGAAATCAGCTACGCGTTCAGTTTGAAGATATTTATTCTGATGAAGAGGCCGATTCAATTTTAAAATGTGGTATTTATTTGCCTTCAACAATGTTGCCAAAATTATCTGGTGATAAGTTTTATTTTCATGAAGTAATTGGTTTTACTGTAGTGGATGTAAATTTTGGCGAAGTGGGACAAATTGTTCATATAAACGATAAAGCAGCACAACCTCTTTTTGAGATAGATCGAGATGGAACAGAAATTTTTATTCCGATGGTAGATGCCTTTATTAAAAAAGTAGATAGAGAAAATAATACAATAGAAGTTGAAACTCCTGAGGGTTTAATAGCTTTGTATATTTAGAAAGGTGGCCGAGTGGTCGAAGGCGCTACCTTGGAAAGGTAGTATACCGGTAACGGTATCGAGGGTTCGAATCCCTTCCTTTCTGCAAAAGAAAACTGTTGACGTTGTCAAATAGCTGTTTATTTTAAAAAAGATAAAAACTTGTTTTTAATTTTTTTTTAAAATAAATAGATAAGAAAGCGAAGCTTTTTAGTTTTCATGCTTGTGTTAAGATTTTATTTGGGACGCACGAAGTGAATCCCTTCCTTTCTGCAAAAGAAAACTGTTGACGTTGTCAAATAGAAATTTTTTTAAAAGAGTTTTTTTCTTTCTTATAGTGAATTCTTATTTTTTTATAAGTATCTTTTTTGTAGTAATTTTATCATCTGAATAAATTTTCATTAAATACAAACCAGGTTTAACTTTTTGTGTATAAATACGTTTTGTGGTGTTTTCTTCTGCAAGCACTAATTGTCCTATTACTGAATATAGTTCTACTTTATCAATTAATTTGTTGGTATGTATTGAAATAAGATCTGAGGCAGGATTCGGATATATAGAAAAATTAGAATTAAAATCTTCATTTATACTCGCAGTGTTTACGTTTTGGTATACTCTAACGTAGTCTATAACCATGCTACTGTTTGTAAAATTAGATGCTATTTCGCCAGCATATCCTCCCATTGCAACATTTAATAACAAATATTGTTCCGTGTCAAAGGGCCAAGTATTATTATTTTTTGTATTGGGTTTGTAAGTGTAATAGGCAACATCATCAATTAAAAAAGTAATTTGATTTGGAGACCAATTCATTGAATAGATATGATAGTTATTGGTAACATCATCTAATATTTGTTTAGAAGTGTTTTCGGTATTTCCAGAACTAGATGGTGTGTGCAGTGCACTTGATACTTCATTATCATTATGTAGGCCATGTTCCATAATATCAATTTCACCACAGGCAGGCCAGTTTGTTTCTCCAAATTGAGTGCTCCAAAATCCTCCGTCTTCATTAATGTTTCTTCCCAAAGTCCATATTGCAGGCCAAGTACCGCTTCCTAAAGGTAATTTAGCTTTCACGTCTACACGGCCATAAGTAAATGCATATTTAGAGTTTAACCTTGCAGAGGTGTATTGTTTTGTATGCCCTTGATCTGTAAAAGATTCTTTAATAGCTTTTATAAATAGGTTGCCGTCTTCTACATAAGAGTTTTGAGTTCTATTGGTATAATGTTGTACTTCATTATTGTACCAACTTCCACCGCTTGGAATTTTTGTTTGATGAAACCATTTATTTTCATCAATTGCTCCAGCAGAACTAAATTCATCAGACCAAACTAAGTCTGTATAAATTACATCTAATACATTTGGGTCAGGTGCTGAAGTTCCATTAGATATGTCGTCTATTAAATAGGTTCCTGCTGTTGCAACATCGTAATCAATAAAGATTGCAATTTTACTATAAATTCCATAAGCAGCTGCTGCAGTTCCGTCTACACTATTTTTTGCATTAGAGAAATCAAAGGTTATTGTTTGCCAATTTTGAGCAGCAGTAATTGAGAAAGTTTCTTTGACCTGTATATTAGGTTTATTTGGGTCTTCTAATTTTACAAGAATGTTATGATTATTAGGGTCAAATGAGTAAAAAGATAATGTTATTATTTTTTGATTATCTGTATCCACGGATACATCTAAATAGAACCCTTGATTTTTATTTGTTCCGTTGTTATGAAATTGTCCAACTTTATTAGCGCCGTCTAATGGGTCATTTCTTGTTGCAAAACTGCTTCCATCGAAACCAATAAAATTATCTTGAGAAGAATTAAATTCAATGGGCAGTTGTTGTGAAAAAAACATTGAACTATTCAATATAAATGTAATTAGTAGTAGGCTCTTTTTCATTATTTATACTTTATCTAAATTTTTAGAAGGCCAACCTGAACCACTTTCATATCTAGCATTTGAATCAAATAATTTTTCACCACAATTAGTACAGTGATAGCTACCTTCTCTCTTCTCGTGATTTAATTCGCTAGTACCTGATGCTTCCGTACCATCTTCAAATAAAACTAATTTTTGTTCGGCAGTCAGGTCTTGATTAATTTTTTTTGTCATAAATTTATTCTAATACTCTTAATGGTTTACCAATAACACAAGCCTCTAAACCTTCGATCATTTGTGTATAAAAAACACTATAATTTTCTGCAGTAACATAACCAACATGAGGCATCAATAATGCATTTGGTAAAAATCT
>OBNL01000051.1_pt1 | contig 14206 bp, 8 predicted proteins | sample 1498671 | NCBI WGS metagenome assembly OBNL01 (sample SAMEA3275562, study PRJEB22092) | marine metagenome | biome: ENVO:00000447; feature: ENVO:00002042; material: ENVO:00002010 | collected 2014-06-21T14:30:00+00 | depth 2 m
AAACCCAACCAACTAGTTAAAGGTCCTGGTAAAACGGGCAAAAAAGAGCCAATAATACCAAGCATTACAAATAAAAAACCAATTGTGAGTAAGAATATATCCATTGTAAACTTTATAGTAAGACAAAAATACAAAACCTTTGTTACAATATAATTAAGACTAAAACTAACTAATTTATTGCAAGGAAAACTTCCTATAAATATTCATTAAAAATGTAGTAAATTTACGTAATATATAGAATTATGTTTCTGCGTATTTTTACTTTTATAATACTGCTTTTTTTTATCACTTCTTGTGATAAATTGTCATTTTTAAAAAGTGAAAAGATTCAGGCATTAGATACTATTGTTAATTTTTCTTCAGTAGACACCTCTCCTTCATTTAAAGAATGTGATTCAATCATCGATAAACATCAAAAATCTAATTGCTTTAGAACTACAATTCATCAAAAGATAGGAGCGGAGTTACAAAAACACCAATTTATTATTAGAGATTCAATATCAGAAATTGTGTATGTAGATTTATTAATCAACTCTAAAGGTAAAATTGTTATAGAAGCAATGGCATCATCCGAAGAGATTAGAATTCAATTACCAGAGCTAGATAGTGTTTTAAGAATCTCTGTAGATAAAATCCCGAATGTTTATGCAGCAATAAAAAGAGGTATTCCGGTAACAACAAAGTACCGGTTACCAATTAAGATTCAATTAAAACAATAAATTTGCTATTCTTTGCCCGATACTTAGGAACAATGAATAACAAATTTTATAAGTATTGTACTTAGAAAGAGGTAAATTAAAATATATTTTAATTCAACATTTCCCAAAGCTTATCTTTCAATTCTTGCAAACCACTTTCTTCAATAGAAGAAATAAACAATGCTTCTACACCTTTTGGAAGATCAGCCTTAATTTCTTCTTTCAACTCGTCGTCTAACATATCTGTCTTAGAAATAGCTAATAAACGCGTTTTATCTAATAATTCAGGATTGTGTTGTTTTAGCTCGTTGAGTAGAATAGCGTACTCTTTATTAATGTCGTCACTGTCTGCAGGAATTAAGAATAAAAGCGTAGAATTACGCTCTATATGACGTAAAAAACGGTGTCCTAATCCTTTTCCTTCTGCAGCACCTTCAATAATTCCAGGAATGTCTGCAATTACAAAAGTTTGCTGATTTCTATGTTCAACAATTCCTAAGTTGGGTTTTAGTGTTGTAAAGGCATAATCTGCAATTTTTGGTTTTGCAGAGGTTAATACAGACAATAAAGTAGATTTTCCTGCATTTGGAAAGCCAACTAAACCTACATCTGCCAATAACTTTAATTCGATTCTAAACCAACCGTCTTGTCCGTCTATACCAGGTTGGGCATATCTAGGTGTTTGGTTAGTAGAAGATTTAAAATTCCAGTTTCCAAGTCCACCTTTGCCACCAGGTAATAATACTACTTCTTTACCATTTTCTGTAATTTCATGTAATATTTCATCCGTATCTGCATCTCTAATAATAGTACCTAATGGCACATCTACAAAAACATCTGCAGCATCACGACCAGTACTTCTACTTTTACTACCGGCACCGCCACCTTCAGCTCTAAAGTGTCGTTTAAATTTTAAGTGAAACAGTGTCCACATATTTTTGTCGCCACGTAAAATAATGTGACCTCCACGTCCGCCGTCACCACCGTCAGGACCACCTTTGGTAATGTATTTTTCTCTGTGTAAATGCACAGATCCTTGTCCTCCTTTTCCAGAGGTTGCGTACACTTTTATGTAATCAACGAAGTTACCTTCTGTCATAATTGTTGTTTGTTGTGTAATAGTTTAAATGGGTACTTATTAGTGCACACTTTTTTAATGTTATACTTAAAAAAGGTACAACTTAAGCAAGCACAAAGTTACGCATTTTAAAGGGTATCAAATACGGTTGTAATTCTTTGTGTAATTTCTTCAATAGAACCAACGCCATTAATTCCGTAGTATTTATTCTGAGCTTGAAAATAATCTTTTAAAATAGCAGTTTTTGTATTGTATTCGTTAAAACGATTTCTAATTTTTGATTCATCGGTATCATCTGCTCTTCCACTAGTTTTACCTCTTTCAAGTAGGCGAGTAACTAGTATGTTTTCAGGTACTTCTAAAGCAACCATTCCGTTAATTTGTTCTCCTTTTTCAGCTAAAAAAGTATCTAAGGCTGCTGCCTGAGATTCTGTCCTTGGAAAACCATCGAAGATAAATCCGTTTGAATCTGCATTTTTTTCTACTTCAGTTTTTAACATATTAATAGTAACTTCATCAGGCACTAAATTACCTTCATCCATGTACTTTTTAGCCAATATGCCTAAAGCAGTTTTGTTTTTAATATTAAAACGAAACACATCTCCTGTAGAGATATGCACTAAATTATACATTTCTTTTAAAAACTCTGCCTGCGTTCCTTTTCCTGCACCTGGAGGGCCAAATAATACAATGTTCTTCATCTTTGGTGTTGTTGATAGTTGATATATTTCTGGATAATTTCTACCCAAACCATTATAATCTAAACCGTAACCAACTATAAATTTATCTTCTATACTTTGTCCGATATAATCTATTGGTAGTTCTTTTTTAAATACATCCGGTTTAAAAAATAAAGTAGCGACTTTTAATTGCTTTACGTTTTTATCTTTAAAGATATTGTAGATTTCTTGCAAGGTAGCACCTGTATCTATAATGTCTTCTAAAATGATTACAGTTCTGCCAGTTAAATCTTCATTTATACCTACTAAATGTTTTACATTTTCTGAAGATGAAGTACCTTCATAAGAAGCTAATTTTACAAATGAAACTTCACAATCGCCATTAAACTCTCTTATGAAATCTGCTGCAAACAAGAAGCAACCATTTAAAATACCTACAAAAATTGGAATTTCATCTTTTGGTAAATCTGCTTTTACCGTTTTTGCTAAATATTTTACAATCGTCGTGATTTTCTCCTTATTGATATAAGGTTTAAAATATAAATCTTGAAGTTTTATAATGCCCATTAGATTGCAAATATAACTGCTATTGTTCAAATGAAAAAACCGTTTTCCTTGTGCTGAAGATGTTTCAGTATCTCAAAAGGAAAACGGTTTTAAAATATTTTATTAGAACTAGTCGTTCTTTTCTTCTTTTTTAGAAGTATCATACATAATTGGTGTTGCCACAAATAATGATGAATACGTACCAACAGCTACACCTATAATAAGGGCAAACATAAATCCTTTAATAGAATCTCCACCAAACATGAAGATTGCTAACATTACTAATAATGTTGTTAAAGATGTATTTATAGTTCTACCTAAGGTAGAGCTTAAAGCCTTGTCTACTACTTCGCTATATTTCCAATTTTTATGAATTCCTGCGAACTCTCTAATTCTATCAAATATTACCACAGTATCATTTAATGAATACCCTACAACCGTTAATATGGCGGCTATAAAAGATTGCCCGATTTCCATATCAAATGGCATAAAGTTATAGGTAATAGAGAATATACTTAATACAATTAGTACATCATGAAAAACTGCAATTACAGCTCCGATAGAAAAAGATATTTTTCTAAAACGTAATAAGATGTATAGGAAAACCACTAATAAAGATCCAAATACTGCATATAATGCGGATGTTTTAATATCATCTGCAATGGTTGGTTCTACTTTAATATAACTCATTACACCAGCACCTTCTTTTTCAAAACCTGGTTTAAAGTTATTATAAGTAGTCTCTCCTAAATATGATTTTAAACCTGTAAATAAAGCACTTTGAACTTCTTCATCTACTTGTGTTCCTTCATCATCAATTCTATAAACTGTTGTTATTTTTAACTGATTATCTGTTCCATAAGTTTTTACTTCTGGTGAAGTAACAAAAACATCTTTTAAAGATTCTGCTACTTTCGTAGGATTCATAGCTTGATCAAAACGAACAACAAAAGAACGTCCTCCTTTAAAATCTACTCCTTGTTTTAATCCGATAGAGAAGATAGAAATAAGACCACCAATTAGAATTGCTCCAGAAATGATATAAGCAATTTTACGTTTCTTTAAGAATTCTACATTAATATTCTGAAACCATCCTTTAGAGAAAGAAGTATTAAAAGTTAATTTAGTATTTTTATTTACAGCATCATCAATTAATAAACGTGTAATAAATACAGCAGTAAATAATGAAGTTGCAATACCAATCATTAATGTTAATGCAAAACCTTTAATTGGTCCCGATCCGAAAACATATAAGATAATACCTGTTAAAAGTGTTGTAATGTTTGCATCAATAATTGCAGATAAAGCTCCTTTAACAGAGAATCCTTCTTCTACAGATTGTTTTAAACCTTTCTTTCTGAATAAGCTTTCTTTAATTCTTTCAAAGATAATTACATTGGCATCTACAGACATACCTATGGTTAAGATAATACCAGCAATTCCAGGCAACGTTAATACTGCGTTGAAAGAGGCTAGTATGCCAAATATGAATAGTATGTTTACTATTAATGCAACATCTGCAAATATACCCGCTTTACCGTAGTATAAAATCATCCAGATTAAAACTAACAAAATAGCTAAACCAAATGAATTAATAGAGGCGTCTATAGACTCTTGCCCTAAAGAGGGTCCTACAACTTCTATCTGAATAATTCTTGCAGCAGCAGGTAGTTTACCAGCTTTTAAAACGGTAGCAATATCTTCTGCTTCTGTTATTGTCATGCTACCACCAGAGATAGAAGTGCTACCACCTGTAATTGCATTGTTTACTGTTGGTGCAGTGTAGACATTGTCATCTAATACTACAGCAATAAATTTATTTTTTTGAGCAGCTAAGTCAGTAGTTAATTTTGCCCAAGCCTTAGATGCACCACTATTCATGGTCATACTTACTTCAGGTTTGTTTAACTGGCTAAACACTTGAGATGCATCTAAAATAACATCACCTTCTAAAGGAGCAACGTCATTTCTGTTGGATTTTATTGCATATAAAGCTACTAAATCATTTGCTTCAAAATCTTCATCAGTATTTTCATTTTCTGACTGTGTAGAAAACGATTTATAATCCCATAAGAATTTTACGTAACGTAATTCGTTAGGAAGTAGGTCTCTAATTTCTTTGCTGTTTAGCAAGCTATTTACAGTTGCAGTATCTAAAACTTTTGCATATCCAATTGTAGAACTTAGTTGCGCTTGCATTGGACTTAAGTAAGAGAATAACATTTTTTGATCTACTTGCGTAGAATCAGCAGCTGTTCCTAATAAATCATCAATATCATCTTTTTCAACAGCTGTTTCAACTTTTTCTTTTACAGAAGTGTCTTTTAACAATTCTATAGATTTTGCATTTGCAACAGATAAGTATTGAATTACTTCTGCATTAGAATATACTTCCCAAAATTGTAATTCTGCTTTACTAGTTATCAATTTTGTTACACGCTCAATATCTTTAGCTCCTGGTAATTCAATTTGAATTCTACCAGAGTTTCCAATTCTTTGAATGTTAGGAGAAGCTACTCCAAATTTGTCTATTCTACTTCTTAATACTTCAAAAGCAGTACCAATAGAACTATTAATTTCTTCTTGTAAAGTTTCTTTAACTGATACATTGTCTTCATTAAAAGAAATTTTATCACTTAAAGCTTTTGTTCCAAAAATAGCAGGATCGCTTAATTTTGTATCACCAGCAGTCAATTCAAATTCTTGAAAGAATAAATCTAAATAATTAGAGTTACTACTTTTTTGTTTCGCTTCTGCAGTTGCTAAGGCTTGGTTAAAAGCTTCGTTTTTAGAATCGTTAGATAAATTCTTTAAAACTTCTTTTACAGAAACTTGTAAGATAGCATTTACACCACCTTTTAAATCAAGACCAAGATTCATTTCTTTGTCTCTAATATCATTATACGTGTATTGTGCAACACCTACATCGATAATTTCTTTGTTTGCAATACTGTCTAAGTATTTTTTCTCAGCAACAGCTTTCTTTCTTGCATCATTATCCGTTACCGTTCTTTCTGCATATACTTTCGCATCATCTTCTACTTTATTGGCAAAAAATGTAAATGATAATTGATATAAACTCACTAATCCGAAAAGGATTGCGAATACTTTAATAAGTCCTTTGTTTTGCATCTTCTATTTTTTTGGTCGACTTTCTTTTTTTTAAAACGAGCAAATATAGTATTTCAATGTAGTCTAAACAATTATTTAGCCATATTTGTGTAGGTGTTTCTGACTATTTTTTAGGATAATTTATTTACTGCTATTTTTAAGTATTGAAAATGTGACTGTTAAATACCGTAAATTTAATTTTTTATGTTCAATTTTTCTCTATTAAATCGAATTAAATAGTTTAATAATCAAACATTAATAAAAAAAATATAGAGCAAAAAAAATCCAGCATGTGCTGGATTTTTCAATATTTATAATTAGAAATTATAGATTATAATTCTAATAATGCGTTTGTTTTAGAAACTCCAATTGCAGATTCTTGCAAGTGTGCTTTTTCGGCATCGCTTAAATTAATTTCAACAATACTTTCAATTCCGTTTTTACCTAAAACAACAGGAACTCCAATACACAAGTCATTTAAACCATACTCACCTTCTAACAAAGTAGAACAAGGAAAAATCTTTTTAGTATTACAAGCAATTGCTTGCACCATTCCGCTAACTGCAGCGCCAGGAGCATACCAAGCAGAAGTACCTAACAAACCTGTTAAGGTTGCGCCACCAACTTTAGTGTCTTGTAATACTTGTTCTAATCTTTTTTCAGAAATAAATTCTGAAACGGGAATAGAGTTTCTTGTTGCTAATCTTGTTAAAGGAACCATTCCTTTATCAGAATGCCCACCAATTACCATTCCATCAACATCAGAAATAGGTGCGCCTAAAGCTTCTGCTAATCTGTATTTAAAACGTGCAGAATCTAAAGCTCCACCCATTCCAATAATTTTATTTTTTGGAAGGCCTGTAGTTTTGTGCACTAAATAAGTCATTGTATCCATCGGATTAGAAACAACAATAATAATTGTTTCTGGAGAATGCTCAATTAAGCTAGCAGAAACCATTTTTACAATTCCAGCATTAATACCAATTAATTCCTCACGAGTCATTCCAGGTTTTCTAGGAATACCAGATGTAATTACACAAATATCAGAATTTGCTGTTTTAGAATAGTCGCTTGTGCTTCCTGTAATTTTGGTATCAAAACCATTTAAAGAAGCCGTTTGCATTAAATCCATTGCTTTACCCTCTGCAAAACCTTCTTTAATGTCTAGGATAACAACTTCAGAAGCGAAATCTTTAATAGCGATGTATTCTGCACAACTAGCACCTACTGCACCAGCACCAACAACTGTAACTTTCATATTTTTGTTTTTTAATTATTTTGAGTATATAAGCGGCTAAATTACAAATTTTTAGATAATTTATTGGCTATTTTAATCTAAAAAAAGACACCTACACGAGATGTCTTTTTTTTGTTTAAATTTTAATATTATAAAAATTTAAATATCAATTTTTGCATATTTTGCATTTCTTTCAATGAAATCTCTACGAGGTGGTACTTCGTCTCCCATTAGCATAGAAAAAACTCTATCTGCTTCTGCAGGACTATCGATAACCACTTTACGTAAGGTTCTAAACTCAGGGTTCATTGTTGTATCCCATAGTTGCTCTGCATTCATTTCTCCCAGACCTTTGTAACGTTGAATGGATGCTGAACCGCCCATTTGCTGTACAATTAAATCACGTTGATCATCATCCCAAGCATATTCCCTTTTTTGTCCTTTTTTAACTAAATATAATGGAGGTGTTGCAATGTAAATATACCCTTGTTCTACCATCTCTTTCATATATCTAAAAAAGAAGGTTAATATTAAGGTAGCAATATGCGATCCATCTACATCGGCATCACACATAATAACTACTTTATGGTATCTTACTTTTGATAAGTTTAAGGCTCTAGGATCTTCTTCAGTTCCAATAGAAACACCTAAAGCGGTAAACATGTTTTTGATCTCTTCGTTTTCAAAAACTTTATGTTGCATTGCTTTTTCTACATTCAATATTTTTCCACGAAGTGGTAAAATTGCTTGAAAGTTTCTATCTCTACCTTGTTTTGCTGTTCCACCTGCAGAATCTCCCTCAACTAAGAAAATTTCACATTGTGCTGGATCTGTCTCCGAACAATCTGATAATTTACCAGGTAAACCTCCAATAGACATTACCGTTTTACGTTGTACCATTTCTCTGGCTTTACGCGCTGCGTGTCTAGCTGTTGCTGCTAAAATTACTTTCTGAACAATTATTTTAGCATCATTAGGATTTTCCTCTAAATAATTAGTTAACATTTCAGATACCGACTGTGATACTGCAGCAGATACTTCTCTGTTTCCTAATTTAGTTTTTGTTTGTCCTTCAAATTGTGGTTCTGCAACCTTTACAGAAATAATTGCTGTTAGTCCTTCACGGAAATCATCACCAGCAATATCAAATTTTACATTTTTAAGCAAACCAGATTCGTCTGCATACTTTTTTAGAGTACCTGTTAAGCCACGTCTAAATCCAGATAGGTGTGTTCCACCTTCGTGTGTATTAATGTTGTTTACGTATGAATGCAGGTTTTCTGCATACGAAGTATTGTATACCATTGCAACTTCAACAGGAATACCATTTTTCTCACCTTCCATAGAGATTACTTGTGAGGTTAACTGCTCACGAGTAGAATCTAAATATTTAATAAATTCAGGCAAACCTTCAGTACTATGAAATACTTCAGAAATAAAGTTACCTTCATCATCTGTATTTCTCTTATCGGTTAAACTAATTGTAATTCCTTTGTTTAAATAAGACAACTCACGCATACGTGTTGCTAGTGTCTCATAGCTATATTCTGTAGTTTGTTTAAAGATAGACTTATCTGGTGAAAAAGTAACAACAGTACCTGTAAAATCACTTTCTCCAATTGTTTTTACTGGATAAAGTGCTTTTCCTTGAGAATATTCTTGACGCCAAACTTTTCCTTCTTTATGAACGGTAGCTACTAAAAGCTCTGAAAGTGCATTTACACAACTTACCCCCACACCGTGCAAACCTCCAGAAACTTTATAAGAGTCTTTGTCAAATTTACCACCGGCACCAATCTTTGTCATTACTACTTGTAACGCAGAGACACCTTCTTTTTCGTGCATTCCAACAGGAATTCCACGACCGTTATCTTTGGTTGTTACAGAATTGTCTTCGTTTATTGTAACATCAATCGTATCGCAATAACCACCCATTGCTTCATCAATAGAATTATCTACAACTTCGTATACTAAATGGTGTAAACCACGTACACCAACATCTCCAATGTACATTGAAGGACGCATTCTTACATGCTCCATTCCTTCTAATGCCTGAATACTGGAAGCATCATAATTATTTTTTTTCTCTTCGCTCATTATATAAAGTGGGTTATTAGTTTTTAGGTTGATAAAAATCGGATTTATAAAACAGATTTTTCAAACTCAAATTTACAATTTTTAAAATCCATTTAAAAGCTTTTTAGTTATTTTGGTCTAAAACTATTAACATTTGTTAATTTCTTAAAAACGCTTTAAAACGTCTAAAAATAGCTTTAAAATGAATTTAAATGCTTTTTAATTCATTTTAAAATAAGGATTTATTTTTAAGGTCTTAAACCTTTTATTTCTGACATTAAGTTTTATGAAATTGGTTAAAAGAATACTAGTTGTCTTTCATTGGGTGCATAAATAATTAATAATTCATAATTTTTGGGTCAACTTATTTTGTTGAATCGATATGATTATGAGTTTATTTTGTTTTATTACTAATTAATTATCAATATTTTGTAGATAATTCAAAGGTTATATAAAATCATAGAAAAGAGGTTTTTGAACCATTTTTTCTATATATATTTGCTCGTAATCTATTTATAATGAGAATCAACAATAACAATCGTAATTTTAATAATCCTAACTTATAGGACGGAAGGTTGTTGTTTAAATATATAAAAAGCCTTCCAAAATTTGGAAGGCTTTTTTTTGAATTAAAAATTAAAGACATGAGTAAAATAATGACGGTAGACATTTTGTCTAGTATTAAAGGAGCGAAGCCATCTGATTCGGTAAACCAATTATTTGATGTAATTAAAAGCGCAAATAAGAATACTATTCTAAATACAGTTCTTGCTAATGTTGTGTCTTTAGATGATTTAAGACCAGATGAGGTGGTTGAGAGTTCTGCAATTGAAAAGCAGATTATCAAAGAAAACTTTCCAAGAGAGAAAAATGGGTTCTTAGTAGTTGCTAAAGTTATAGAAGATTAATATGGAGTCGCAAATACATAAAATTCATCAGCAATTGGTGAACAAAGAAATATCTTGTATGAGTTTGATACAAGAAAAATTAAATTTATTAAAACAAAATACACACAATTCTGTAAATTCTTTATTGGATGGTACCGCTTTAGTTTCAGCTAAAAAAGTAGATGCTAAAATAGAAAACGGACAAGAAATTGGTTTGTTAGAAGGAATTCCATTTGGAATTAAAGATGTGTACATGTTGCAAGGAACTTATACTACTGCTAGTTCAGACTTGTTAAAAAAATATAAAGCAGCTTATACCGCAACTGCTATTCAGAAACTATTAGATGCAGGTGCAATTCCTTTGGTAAAAGAAAATTGTGATTCTTTCGGGCACGGTTCTTCATCAGAAAACACCATTTTCGGAGCGGTAAAAAATGCTATAAATCCAGATTTAGTTGCTGGCGGTTCTAGTGGAGGTTCTGCTGTAAATGTTGCAAAAGAGTGTACTGTTTTTTCAATTGGAGGAGATACGGGTGGTTCTATTCGTCAGCCGGCAGGGTATAATAAAATTTACGGATTTAAACCAACCTACGGTAGAATTTCTAGATATGGCTTAATGGCGTACGCTTCTTCTACAGATTGCGTTGGGCCTATTGCAAAGTCTATTGAAGATGTGCGAATTGTCTTAAACGTTATGAGTGGAAAAGATCCAAGAGATCAAACGAGTTATGTTTCTGAAGCGGTTTCAACTGATTTAAAAGCAACTCAAATAAAGACCGTTGGTTATTATAAAAACTTTATTGAGAACAATGCAATTAGCACCGAAATACAAACTGATTTTTTGGCGACTTTAGAAAAAATAAAAGCGAAAGGAATCACAGTAAAAGCATTAGACTTTTTTGATGCTGATATTTTAGTTTCTACCTATTATACGCTGGCAATGGCAGAAACTGCTTCAAATTTATCTCGTTTAGACGGCACAAATTACGGAGCAAGAATAGAAGGAGCTAATTTAAAAGATACCTATTCAATTACGAGATCAGAAAATTTTTCAGAAGAAACAAAAAGAAGAGTTGTTGGTGGAAATCAAGTTTTATCGCAAGGTTTTTCAGATGAAATTTATTTAAAAGCACAGAGTTTAAGAAATCAAATATCAGCAAGATTTACAGAAGATTTTAAGGATGTAGATATTATTTTATCTCCAGTAACTCCTGCAAGTCCTCCAGAAATAGGAGAGAGTTTGCAAGACCCTTTGGCAATGTACTTGTCAGATGCATATACGGTTGGTTTTAGTTTGGGAGGTTTGCCAGCATTAACAATACCAAAAGGAACTTCTACAGGCTTACAAATTACAGCAGACAAGAAAAAAGATGCGGAAGTTTTACAATTCGCTAACTTTTTAAACGAAATTTTATAATGGAATTAGCGAAAATACAGGAGGTTTTAAAAGCCCACGATTTAGAATTGATTATTGGGTTAGAAACACACGTTCGTTTAAATACAAAATCTAAACTATTTTGTTCTTGTCCGAATAAAGAATCAGAAGTTCCAAATGAAAACATCTGTTCCGTTTGTACAGGGCAAATGGGCGTTTTACCAGCCATTAATAAAGAAGCAATTACAAAAGCAATTTATTTTGGAAAAGCCGTAAATTCTTCTTTTTCAAATCAGGTTACTTCTTGGGATCGTAAACATTATGAATATCCAGACAATCCTAAAAACATACAAATTACACAGTTTCACAACCCTGTAATTCCAGATGGTGAAGTTAGTTGTTATAGAAATGACGGTTCTCAATTTACGGTTTCATTAACGCAAACACATATTGAAGAAGATGCCGCTAAATTAATGCATGAGAAGAAAATTTCTTTAGTAGATTTTAATAAAGCAGGAGTGCCTTTAATTGAAATTGTTACAGATCCTTGTATTCGGAACATAGAGGATGCTTCTACCTATGCCCAGTACATTCAAAGAATTGTTCAGAATTTAGGTATTTCTGAAGCAAATTTAGAAAAAGGAGAGTTTAAATCTGATGTTTCTGTTTCGTTGAGAAAGATTGGTGAAGTAGTTTTAAACCCAAGAACAGAAATCAAAAATTTAAATTCTTTTAAATTTATGGTAGAGGCTCTAATGGAAGAAATTGAGAAGCAATTAAACTACTTTACAACGCACAAAGAATTTAGACCAGAACAAACTACAGTTTTATGGGATGCAGACTTAAAGCAAACTAAAACTATGCGAACAAAGGAGTTTGAAGCAGATTATCGTTTTATCTCTGAGCCAGACTTACCTTTTGTTTCTATAAAAGAGATTGTAGAAAGTATAAATATTGATGCAAGTGCATTGCCTTATGCTGTAGAAACGGTATTAATTAAAGGAGGTGTTTTACCACAAGATGCAAAGTTTTTTACTGCAGATGCCATTCGTTCTAAAATATTTATGACGATTAACAATGTTATCCAAGATGCCTCTTTTGTTGCAAAAACATTGGTAAATAATATGGATGCAGATGGATATCAAAACATTCATAATGTAGCAGACTTAATTGCTATTTTTCAGTTATTTAAAGCAGATAAAATTACGTCTGTTTTGGTTCAAAATGCAATTACATCGTATTTAAAAGAACCTACTTTCGATTACAAAAAGTACTTTGATGAAAATACGATTTCCCAGGATAAAATTACGGATGCAATTGCAACAGTAATCTTTGAAAATGAAGCAATTTCAAATGATATTAAAAAGGGAAACCAAGGAAAGGCAGGAATTCTTGTTGGTAAAGTTATCGCTATTATTGGAAAAGGAGCGTCAGGGAAAGTAATTCGTGAGGGTGTTTTAAAAGCGATTAGCGAAAAAGGAGCTATTAGTGATTCAGCGATAGTAGGTAACGAAAAGCTAGTAGCGAATAGCGAACAAATAAAAGAGAAAAGCCAAGAACCAATTGCGAAAAGTCAGCAGCCAGTTATTATTAAAGAAGAATATAGAACACATAAAATATCTGATTTATCAGAAGCATCCATTACAGAAAAAGTAACTTTATCTGGTTGGGTTTCTAGTGTTAGAGATCACGGAGAATTGATGTTTATCGATTTAAGAGATTCAAGTACACAGATTTTTCAAGTGCGTTTAAGTAGAGAGTCATTTCCTAATTTAGACGAGTTGGTGAAATTAAAAGCAGAATCTGTTATCGCGGTTACAGGAATTGTTATTCAAAGAAGAGAAGACGACTATAATGCGGGTTTAAGAACCGGTAAATTAGAATTAGAAACTTCTGACTTAGAGATTTTAAATTTATCTAAAACCTTACCTTTTGAAATTAAAAGAGCTTTTAAAAGTAATGAGAAAGTCCGTTTTGAATACAAGTTTTTAGACCATAGAAATGATGAGGTTCGGCGCGCAATTGTAAACAGACATAAAGTAATAAAACTACTACGTGATATCCTAGACGAAGAAGAGTTTTTAGAAATCGAAACGCCTATTTTAACTGCTGGAACAGACGAAGGAGCAAGAGAATTTATTGTGCCAACAAGAAAACAGGCTGGTTCTTTTTATACATTACCACAGGCACCGCAGCAATTTAAGCAGATGTTAATGGTGGGCGGATTTGAAAAATATTTTCAAATTGCCCGTTGTTTTAGAGATGAAGATTCTCGTGGAGACCGTCAGCCAGAATTTACACAGTTAGATATTGAAATGGCGTACGCGAGTATGCAACAAATCATTGATTTAAATACTAAAATGTTTAATGAAGTGGTACGAAAAATCTATGGTAAAAAATGGATTCTTCATCCTTTTGAAGTAATTACCTACAAAAATGCAATGGACAAATATGGTTGTGACAGACCAGATTTACGATACGGTTTGCAAATGCAAGATATTACGGAGATTGTAAAAGA
>OBNL01000056.1_pt1 | contig 13552 bp, 10 predicted proteins | sample 1498671 | NCBI WGS metagenome assembly OBNL01 (sample SAMEA3275562, study PRJEB22092) | marine metagenome | biome: ENVO:00000447; feature: ENVO:00002042; material: ENVO:00002010 | collected 2014-06-21T14:30:00+00 | depth 2 m
AAAATTAGATACAGGAGAAGAGCTTTTCTACAGAAAAGAGGAAACCGCCCTTTTAGCATTAGACGGCACAGGCTCTAGCTATAAGGTGACTTGGAAGCACATGGGAGAAAGCAGAGAAATACTAATCAATGGAACTGATGATCAAACGGGAGCATTAAACATTCAATTAAAAGGATTAGAAGGAATAAAACCCCAAGATTTTCTGTCACAGATAAACACAACAGGAATCGAAAAAGAAAACAAAATTAAGATTGATCAGAAAGTCTGGACATACGAAAGCGCAGAGTCTAAGGAGTTCTTAGCAGAAAACAACAGTGAACCAACTAATTATGTGCGAGGAAAAGACAATATAATTACACTAGACAGAGACGGTCACGGAATTATAACCCCGACTTTTCCTGATCCAGAAAACTATGATAACAAAACTATCCTCGGCTTAATAGAAAACTATAATAACAACCCAAATAGCTATAAGTCTACATTAGCGACCCTACTTTCTTCTTATGATGGCGAGTCATACGTTACCATCAAGCTCATAAAATCGGATAAATTAAGCCCAGCAGAAATGGAGTCGTTCGGTGAAGAAATAGAAGAAATAATTTTGAGCTACGGCATTACTCCAGAAAAAATAAAGCTTGGATGGATGGATGGATCTTCTGTTTCTGTCGATGCAGTTAGCTCATCAGATTTTGAGATCTATATTACTGCAGACGTTAATTTTTCTTTTACAGAATAAAGTTTAATTAGTTATTTCATGTGGAGAGTTAACCTCCTTTGATTTGCGTAAATTCACCACGTGAAATTTTCAGAACTCGGTTTAAACGACAGCATTTTAGAAGCCATAGGATATATGGGATTCGAAAACGCTACCCCCATTCAAGAACAGGCCATCCCGCTAATCTTAGACGACAAAGACCTCATTGCTTGTGCGCAAACAGGAACTGGTAAAACAGCTGCTTTTATACTTCCTGTACTTAATAAAATATGCGAACAAGGAAGTAACGGCATAAACACATTAGTTGTTTGCCCTACTAGAGAGCTCGCTTTGCAAATAGATAAAGAAATTCAAGGGTTTTCCTACTTCGCTGGAGCAGACTCTTTCCCCGTTTACGGGGGAGGCGAAGGTTCCGACTGGGACAAACAAAAAAACGCACTTACTTCAGGAGCAGATATTATCGTAGCTACACCTGGCAAATTGCTTTCTCATTTGTCTATGGGTTATGTAGATCTATCTAACCTTAAGCACTTCATCTTGGATGAAGCAGATAGAATGTTGGACATGGGTTTCCACGAAGATATTGCTAAAATCATTTCTTACCTACCAGCCAAAAGACAGAACCTAATGTTTAGTGCTACCATGCCGCCTAAAATTAGACAGCTGGTAAAAAAGACGATGGTAGATCCATTGGAAATAAACATCGCATTATCTAAACCAGCAGAAGGAGTTCTACAGGCAGCATACTGCGTATTCGATGACCAAAAAGATGCTGTCATAAAATCGCTTATTCAAGACAAACCTGAATGTACGAGTATTATCATCTTCACGAGTACCAAGAAAAAAGTAAACACCATAGTTAAAGCCCTAAAAGGAAACGGCTATGAGGTGAGAGGTGTTTCTTCAGACTTAATACAGAAAGACCGTGAAGAAGCTCTTAGAAGGTTTAGAAGCAGACAAACTAGAGTGGTAGTAGCCACAGATGTTCTGGCCAGAGGAATAGATATAAAAGACATTAACCTAGTCATCAATTATGATGTGCCTAATGACGCTTCAGATTACGTGCACAGAGTAGGAAGAACTGCCAGAGCAGATACAACCGGTATAGCGCTTACGATGATTAGTCCTTCAGACATGTTTCGATTTAAGCGTATAGAAGAACTCATAGATACAGATGTCTTTAAAGTTCCTGTTCCTGAACAATTCGGTCCAGCACCAGCCTGGAATCCGAATGCCAAAGGAGACAAAAGAGGATACGGTGGAGGTGGCGGAGGCGGAAAGAAGTTTTACCGCAATAAAAAAAAGTAATCGCTTAAGCCGAGGTTTAAATTCATAAGTAACATACTTTATTTCTGTAAACTAGACGGGCGGAGTTTAGGCTCAAGACTAAACTGGTATTAGAATCACTTCTTCTTCCCATCAAAAGACACTGTGGTAAAGTAACCGCTTAACCAAGGCTGCATTTTATACTCTACGTTTACCGGAAGTGATATAAACTGCGCCTCACTTTTAGGTTCTATGTAGAACACTTCTTCTCCAGCTATAAACTTGATTTTCATAGGATAATTAGTCGGAGTTCCTTCTGCCCATCTGTACTTTAGTTCTGCTGTGTTTTTATCTTCATTGATAAACACACTATACGCAAGCTCCGGAGCATCAGCGACTCTCAGCATTCTATCAAAAATAGCTTGCAAATCACACTCGCATTTTTCTAAAAAATAAGCCTCAAACTCTGCAGAAGTAATGGTAGTATCTCTAAATTCTATCTGCATATCTTTAAGAATACGCATGAATAGCGCGTCATTCTCCATCTGAGTTCTGAGGGTATGCATGAGCATGGCTCCTTTATTATAAATGTCTCCATCAGCATATGCAGCCCAGCTGGTATACCGCACATTAGGCACTTTCTGCACTGGCCGTTTGTTAAAGATTCCCCAGTACATCTGATTACGGCAATACTTCAAGTAGTTATCGTATCCATACAGTTTTTCTGCTACCAGGTTTTCTGCATAAGTAGCCAGTCCTTCATGAAGCCATATATCTGCATAATCTGCCGCAGTGATGCTGTTTCCCCACCATTCATGTGCGATCTCATGGACCAGTGTCGTGTTTAATTCTTCCCAGTCTAGCTCGTATTCGCTGCCCATAGCTATACATCCCTGATGCTCCATAGCGCTGAACGTAGACTCCACAAATTTTAACCCATCATTCCACCAAGGATACTCACCAAAAAGTTCTTCTGAGGCACGCATTATTTTAGGAGTTTGAGCGTAAAATTTTCTAGCGGCTTCTTCATTTTCCCTAAGCGCATAAAAGTCCAGTTGATGCTCCAGTCCATTAATGTCTGTATATGGAAGCTGGAATTTTACGAAATCTCCTGCGTTAAAAGAGATGTTATAGACATTTATGGAATTAGATACTAGCCACTCGGTAATTGTCCTGCCTTTTATAGTTTCTGTGCGTTTCAACACTCCATTGCAAGCAGCCTCCAGCCCTTCAGGCACATTCAGACGGATGCTGCATTTTTCAGGCTCATCTATCAATAAATCTTTACATGGAAATAAATGTCCTACCCCCAAGCCTTCTGTTTGGGTAGAGAACCATGGTTTATCGTTGCTGTCTTTTTTCCATATAACTGGCCCTTCTCCTATCACAGTAGGAGGTTTTCCATGGTAGTAAAACGTAATTTCAATGGATTCTCCCACTTCCTGATCCTCAGGAAAAATTATGTAGACTAAATCTCTCTTTCTTTTGTATTTCAGTGGCTTTCTACATTCCACAGAGTCCAGTTTTAGGTTATCGTGTAAATCAAAGAGAAGTGTGTCTTGGTTCTGCACTATATCCATCCAGATTTCCATGCTCCCAGAAATGGCTTTTTTCTCTGGGAATACAGCGATATCCCAGTTGTACTGAGTGACATCATAAGCCGCACGCATGTTATTATTACTCCCAGAAAGGTAGCTGTGTTTCTTAAACTTGGGTAAGTCTGTATCCTTATCTAGGTTATAATATTTCAGGAAAGGAGTATAGCGGCAGCCGGCTAAAGCCATTATTGCCACGCTGAAAAAAATCGCTTTTTTTATCATCTGTAAACCCAATATTTAGGAACGCTAAAATACGCTTACTGAACCACCAGCTTCTGACTAGTAGATTCCAATTCACTCGCTATATGCACGTGGTATATTCCTGCTGTTAATTGGCCTGCATCGAAGAAAAACTTGGTTTCTCCAGCTTTTACATCTCCAGTAAATAATTCTAGCACTTCTTTTCCCTGAGCATCTGTTATAAATACTCTGCCTTTAGAAGCAGTGGTTAACGAAACTGGAATTACCGTGATGGCCTTGGCTGGGTTAGGGTAAATAGGAAGGATTTCTAATGCTGAATTTTCATTCACACTTACATCATCTCCAAGCACTTTAAAATACCAGTAACCTTCTGGTGCAGGCATAGGTCTATTCAGCTGTTTTCCAGAAGTGGCTTCTCCATGAATGTAATACTCTATAACTGTTCCGGCTATATGAGCAGGAATAAAAGCTTCCCAGTCGTTTCCGCCTATACTCGATAGTGCAAGCTCCGCATAATCGGCCTCTCCCGCTACTCTCCAGAACATGCTCCCTTCAGTAATTCCTGACCTATGATTCATGTACGCCTCTACTCGGTAATCATCTGTGGTATTGAATGTATCTTCTAGTGGGTTATGAGAAATCAACAAAGGGTCTTCCACTCCCACAGAGTGCGTAATGCAGTGAAGTGCTCCAGCAGCAGAGATAATAGGGTCTGGTTGGTCATCACAGTCTATAGATATTACATTATACCCTGGTAGCTCTTCGGCATAAATTCTTCTAGCTATGGAATCAAACTCCTCTCTATAAGTTGGAACTAATATGGTTTTATTGATAAAAATGCTATTGGTGAATGTTCTGTAATACGGCTCTGCGAAATCTCCATCTGGAAAACCGCCAAATGCTGAAGGAACCATGGGAATCCAAACTATCTTCCAAGGTGTGCCCCATTTAGTAGTGGTATTGGACAGAATATATTCTATGTTGGCTTGAATTTGAGGCCCATCAGACTCATCACCGAAGTCTCCTATTAGAAGTGTTTCTTCATCTAGCAGTTTCATATGCATGTCTATGTGACTAATTAAATCGAACGGAAGAATCGGCATTAGAATGTAATTATCTACTCCTATCCACTCGTTTAACATCACTTCTATCTCTTCCTGGTCTTTTGGGCTAACTCCATACTCATTAAACGGCTCGTTTTCGTCTAAGATCAGCTCAGAAGCAAATGCATTTCCAAAACCATCACTCATGTAGTTTCCTCCTGTATTCACTAAATCCGTGGGAGAATCTGTAAGACAGTACAGGTCCAACCCCAAATAATCAGCTATATATGACGGAGAAGCATCGTCTTCTGGTCTATTAGGTCTATTATAAATCCAGTCTACCATCAATAAATCATCTACTTCATTCCCATAAACCACATTAGCGGCATAGTCCCTCATCCAAATAGAATTGAACTCCGCTTCCAAAATAGTTACGTTATCAAAATTGGCTATTGGGTCTAATCCATCTTGGCTAGAATTTAAATATGCCTCTGTTTGGTTGATGTTTTCTGAAAGAATAATCACTTCACATTCCTCTTTAGCCGCTACTATTATTTGTTTTAGAATAGATGGGAATGAAGTCCAAGCCACAGTTAGCGCTTGAATCTCTTCCCACTCGGCCATATTTCTTAGGTTATCGAAAGGAGGAGGAGTTTCTATTCCCCTAGAGAGAATTACTGGAGGCAATCCTTCTTCTAACATTCTAAGCTCGAACTCAGTCATATAAGAAGGCAAAATCTCGGTATCATTTTGTTGAGAATAAACAACTCCGCTTATAAGCATAAGCGCTGCTAGCAGAGTGATTCTATTTATTAGGTTCCTTAAAATCATGTGCCGAAGATAAAAAAACTTTAAGGGATTTTGTGGAATTTCTATGTTCTCATCATCTAACTAATAACTCCGGAGGATTTCAATTATAAACTAAAAAGTAAAAACATGAAAAACTTAAAAGTATTAGCAAGTCTAATGTTCCTGAGCATAATCGCTATAGGACAGAATTTCGGAGAAATTCATGGAAAGGTTATCGATGAATATGGAGAACCGTTGCCCGGTCTGAATGTATACACACAATCATCCTCAGGTGAAATAATGGCCACTACAAACTTAGATGGGAGGTACAAACTGAAGCCGCTAAACCCTGGGATTTACACCTTGGAATTTAGCTTTATGGGCTATGACACACAGCGCCTGACGGACATTAACGTAGACCCCGACAAGATTAACATCCTCAAAAAAGTTCAAATGGGCCAAAGCGCTACCGATATTCCTGAAGTAGTTGTTCTCACCTATATAGATAAACTAATAGACCCAGAAGAAACGAGTAGAGTGACCATGAGAGCATCAGATATAAAGTCAAACGCGCGCAGAACTTCCCTTGTAGATATGATAGGTTCCATGAAGAGTGACGTAAAAAAGGGGACCGATGGGGAATTATACTTTCGAGGTTCTAGAACAGGCGCAGTTCAGTATAACATAGATGGTGTTAAAATGGGCGCCAATGCAGCCAGAATACCAAGTTCAGCTATAGGAAGCATTTCAGTATATACAGGCGGGTTACCCGCCAAATACGGAGATACTACTGGAGGAGTCGTGGTAATAGAAACCAAGAGTTATATGGATTTGTATAACGCATCTTCGCGAAATTAACTTTAACCCTTTACAGACTACTAGCGTTGCAATGAAAATAACAGGCCTTTTTGTACCTTTAAGCATTGCAGCGCTTAAACCCAAATGAACCTCTTTAAAAACCACATATCAACACTCTCCGATATCGAGCTTATACAAGCCTACCAGAACGAAAACGCCCAAAAATTTATAGCTCAACTCTTCTCTAGGTATGCCCATTTAGTGTTCGGTGTAAGCTTGAAATACCTCAAGAGTGAAGCAGAAGCTAAAGACCTTACACAAGACGTTTACACCGTAATTCAGAAAAAATTAAAAACTCATGAAGTAACTAACTTTTCCTCTTGGCTTCATCAACTCACTAAAAATGAGTGTCTGATGGAGCTTAGGAGAAATAAGCGAATAGAGCTAGTTCCTTTGACAGAAAACAACTTAGAAGAAGAAGACTCACATCTAGATGAGAAGATTCTTTTAGAAACCAAGATAGAAACACTACTCAAAGAACTAGAGAACTTAAACCCAGTCCAAAAAGAATGTATGAAGCTCTTTTACCTTAAAAAAATGAGCTACAGAGAAATTACCAACTCTACTACCTACTCCGAAAAAGAAGTAAAGTCATACATACAGAACGGCAAAAGAAATTTAAAGAATCAATTAATTCATCATGCAGAATTCAGAACTGAAAAACGAGCTACTAGGAGCGCATAAAGAGGTTTCTGCCAAAGAGCTAAAAGATTACCTAAACGGAAATCTGAGTAACTCTAGATCCAGGGCTGTAGAGGCTAAGCTAAACTCAAGTGATTTTAGTTCAGATGCCGCAGATGGCATAAAAACGTATGGTACCGTAGCTTCAGCCACAGCTGTAAGTCATTCATATGCTTCTAGTGCTTTAAACGTACCACTACTGCTTGTTTTTTCTTCCTTATCTATAGCTATAGTTGGAGTGTGGGCATTCATGTGTTTTTCTACTGAAGACGGAATTTCTACTAAAAATGACTTGCCCGAGGCCACGCTAGAACATACTGCACTTACTCCACCCGCTGAAGACAAAAAAGCCCGCTATGTAGAAGAAGAGCTTAATGAAAAGCAGAAAAAAGCTGAAAATAACCTTCAAATTATAAATACACCTGAAGCGACAGAGGCCAACAAAATAAGCACACAAGAAGGCACCCCTGTCCTGTTTTCTCTAGAAACCGAGAATGAAATATTCACGCTAAACCCTCTTGAGAAAAAGAAGGGTAAACTGTTTCAAATCTCAGAAAAGGCAACTCTAAAGACCCAATCGGCTCGAATAAGACATTACAGAAATTACAAGTTAGTAGACCAGGGAATAGGAATAGGCGAATCGCTCTTGCACCCTGTTTTAAAAGGGACTCCTGCATTTAAGGAAACAATAATAATTAACCCAAAGTATCCAGATTGGGTTCCTGCAGACTCTATTTATAGGATTAGTATAAATGAAGGGTTAGACTGGGTAATTAGTAAAGACTACGCCAAAGCTAAAATGAGGTTTAAGCGTCTTTTAGAAAACACCTCTGAAGACCTGAGTTCTTCATTCTACCTAGGATATACCTACTACTTAGACGGAAAGTACGAACAAGCGTTAACGTATCTTCAGATGGCACAAATTCACGTGATTCAAACCTTTGACCATGATGCTCGATTTCTAGAAATCAAGTGTTACTTAAACTTAGGAAGAGATGAAGACGCCCTAAAAGAAGCGTTATACCTAAAGAACGCAGACAGCTTCTACGCAGAAAAAGCTATGGAACTCGTAGAGTAATAACCAAAAAAAAGACCCCAGCATAGCTGAGGTCTTTTCCGTTTTCAATGCTGTACACTCTTATTCCGTGATTCCTTCCAACTTTAAGAGGAAAGCATATTCCAGAGCATATTCTTTTAAAGCCGCGAATCTCCCTGAGGCACCGCCATGGCCTGTTTCCATGTTGCAGTCCATAATCAGAATGTTTTCGTCTGTTTTATAATCTCTTAGTTTGGCTAACCATTTAGCCGGCTCCCAATACTGTACTTGACTATCCCAATACCCAGTGGTGATTAGCATATTAGGATAAGCTTGCTTCTTCACATTATCATAAGGAGAATAGCTCTTCATGTAATGATAATACTCTTCCTCTTTAGGATTTCCCCATTCATCAAACTCACCAGTAGTAAGAGGAATGGTTTCATCTAGCATCGTAGAAACCACGTCTACGAAGGGAACAGCTGCTATTACACCATTAAAATAATCAGGCTGCATATTTATTACTGCACCCATCAATAATCCTCCTGCGCTTCCTCCTTGAGCGTATAAGTGCTCAGGATTAGTGTATTTTTCATCCATAAGAAACTTAGCACAATCTATATAATCCGTAAACGTGTTAATCTTCTTCAGCATTTTTCCGTTCTCATACCAGTCTCTTCCGAGTACTTGCCCTCCTCTAATGTGAGCTATAGCAAACACGAATCCCCTATTCAATAGCGTTAATCTTAACGAACTAAATCCAGGATCTATATTAGCTCCATAAGAACCGTAAGCATAAAGTAATGTCGGGTTTTCTCCATTTAGCTCTATCCCTTTCTTGTATACCATAGACATAGGAACTTTAGTTCCGTCTTTAGCTGTAGCGTATACTCTTTTAGATTCGTAATCTTCAGGATTATGGCCACCTACTACCTCACTTTGTTTTAATAGTTTTTCTTCCTTCGTCTTCATGTTCCATTCCAACGTAGAAGATGGAGTAGTCATAGACGTATAACCATATCTCAGCCAGTCTGTATCAAAATCAAGATTCGCTCCAGTACCCGCAGAATATGCAGCGTCTTTAAACGGCAAGTAATACTCTGCATCACCTTTCCATGGCTTGATTCGTAGGTTTGTAAGCCCGTTTTCACGCTCATCTAGCACTAAGAAATTACTAAAAAGCTCTACGCCTTCTAGCATCACATTTTCACGGTGAGGAATTACTTCTTCCCAGCTCTCCAGTCCACAGTTATCTACATTAGCCTTCATTAGCCTAAAGTTCTTAGCCTCATGGTTCGTGAGAATATAGAAATGCTCTTTATAATGAGCCACGCTATACTCGAGTTTTTCAGTTCTAGGCTGAATCATAGTAAACTCAGCATCTGGCGTGTTAGCATCTACAAACGTATATTCGTTAGAAAGTGTGCTATACGACCCAATAATTATATAAGCTCTTGATTTTGTTTTATAAACGAAGGTCCCGAAGGTTTCATCCTTTTCCTCATACACCAACTCATCCTCAGACTGAGGAGTGCCTATTTTGTGTTTATAGACTCTATTGCTACGCAGAGTAACCTCATCTTTTTTAGTGTAAAACACGGTTTTATTGTCATTAGCCCATGTAACACCGCCTGTAGTTCCTTCTAGTTTATCAGACAGATAATCGCCTGTTTTTAGGTTTTTAAAATGCACTGTGTAGATCCTTCTAGATACAGTATCCTCTCCGTAAGCCACCACTTCATTACTTGGACTTACCGACCTTCCGGCTATAGAGTAATAATCATGGCCTTCAGCTAGTTTAGGTCCATCCAACATGATTTCTTCTGAAGATTCTAGCGTTCCTTCTTTTCTGCAATAAATAGCATACTCCGCACCTTCTTCAGTTCTCACGTAGTAATGATACCCATTACTCTTATAGGGTACAGACTCATCTTGTTCCTTAATTCTTCCCTTCATTTCCTTGAAGAGTTCATCTTGGAGGTTCTCTGTATCCTTCATAACCGACTCTTTATAAGAATTTTCGGCATTTAGGTAGTTTAAAACATCTTGTGTTTGTTCATCAGATTTCTCTGCGTTCTTTTGTTCATCAGAAAGCCTCATCCAAAAATAATCGTCTACGCGCACATCTCCGTGTGCAGTAAGCTCTTTAGGAATTTTCTTGGCTAAAGGAGGTGTAATGTCTTCCATTTTTTTATCTGCTGTAGTTGATTCTTGATTTTGATTGCAGGCTATTAATAGCGTAGCAATGCAAAGGTATTTCCATAAACTATTCATAGGGTTGATTTTAAGCGAAAATAGCTAACCCAAGGATATGATACCCTTTAGAAATGTCGAATAACTATAAAAAAATGTAATTTGTATGAAGGATAGGTAGATAGGTTGCTAGCCTCTAAATCTATTCCACTGCATAAAACAGAAGGAAGGAAGAAAAAGACATGATATACTCTTTAAGAAATAAGGTGGGATAAGGAAGTTAAGGCGTTACACTGCGAACTTTTGAGAAATCATATGAGGTCCGTCAAGGACGAAAATATAATACTGCCCAATCTCTAAACACTCGATATAGATATTCGTTTCATGAGAATCTAGTACACCACTTTCCAACAAATTTCCGTCATTGTCACAAATGTCAAATATGGGTGTTTCACCAGTGTTTGCATAATCTACAGTAATAGAATTTTCAGTACTTACTTTAATTTTCAAAGGGTTTATAATTCTTAACATAGTAACTGGTTTTAGATGCCGTTCTATTAAATTTACGTAGAAAGCTGAAAATTGTTACATGTTTCTGAAGGATTTATCGAGATGTTATCAATAAAGAACCCCTTAAATTTTAGATGGACTTAGGACAATGATTAGACAACTAAATCAAAATCTAATTGTTTTTTCTCCAAGTTCGCTCCTACTACTTTAATTTCTACTTGGTCTCCCAGAGTATAGCGCTCTCCAGTTCTGCCACCTACAATAGCAAGCTCTGCCTGGTCGAAGTGGAAATGATCATGCGAGATGTTTTTTAAACCAACCATTCCTTCGCATTTGTTTTCATTTATCTCCACATACATTCCCCAGCCTGTTACGCCTGTAATAGTACCTTCGAACTGTTCACCTATTCTTCCCACTAAAAACTCTACTTGCTTGTACTTAATAGAAGACCTTTCAGCCTCAGAGGCTTTACGCTCTAACATACTAGCGTGCTTACATAGCTTCTGGTATTCTCCTGGTGCAGCACTTGGTTTTCCATCTAAATACAACGCTAATAAGCGGTGCACCATCACATCTGGATAACGTCTTATTGGAGAAGTAAAGTGAGAATAATAGTCAAACGAAAGACCGAAGTGGCCTATGTTATCTGTCGAGTATTCCGCTTTTGCCATTGTTCTTATAGCGAGCTGTTTTACCGATTCCGCTTCTGCTTTTCCTTCTACGCGTGCGAGTAGTTTATTTAACTCTCGTTTGGCGTTTCCTCCAGGCTCCAAAGTCGGTAATTCGTATCCTAAATGCGCCACAAAGTTCTTTAACTCAGCCAATTTCTGCTCATTAGGTAAGTCGTGAATTCTATACACGAACGTCTTGGCTTTTCCTTGTTCTGGTTTAGCTATAAATCTAGCTACCCTTCTATTGGCTAAGAGCATAAAGTCTTCTATCAACTTATTGGCATCCTTCATCACCTTGGTATAAACACCCAAAGGCTTTCCGTTTTCATCCAAGTTGAATTTCACTTCCTCTGTGCTAAAGTCTAAAGACCCATCTTTAAATCTCTCTGCTCTCAGAAGTTTAGAAAGTCTGTCAAGAGTAAGGATTTCATCTTTGAAGTCTCCCTCGGAGCCTTCTATCATTTCCTGAGCATCTTCATAAGTGAATCTTCTATCACTAAGGATTACTGTTCTTCCGAACCACTCTCCTACCATGTTAGCATTATCATCTAACTCAAAAACCGCAGAGAAACATAATTTCTCTTCATTAGGTCTAAGTGAGCACAACCCGTTAGACAATAACTCAGGCAACATAGGAACTACTCTATCTACCAAATAAACAGAAGTGGCTCTATTGATAGCCTCATCATCTAGAATAGATCCCGGAGTCAAGTAGTGAGAAACATCTGCTATATGAACTCCTACTTCCCAGTTTCCGTTTTCTAATTTCTTTAGCGAAAGCGCATCATCAAAATCCTTAGCATTATCTGGATCTATGGTAAACGTTACAGTCTTACGCATATCTCTGCGCTTGGCTATTTCCTCTTCAGTAATTTCTGTAGGAATCTGCTCAGCGGCTAACTCTACTTCAGCAGGGAACTCATAAGGGAGTTCATACTCTGCCATAATCGAATGCATCTCCGTATCATTCTCTCCCGGCTTACCTAACACAGATATGATTTCTCCAAACGGTGAATCGTCTGGGTTTTTCCAATCCGTCATTTTCACCACTACTTTATCTCCATCCATAGCGCCATTCAGCTTCTTTCTAGGAATGAAAAAATCAGTGTGAATTCTTCTATCTGTAGCTACTACGAATGCATGATTTGTAGATAATTCTAAAATCCCTACATACTGTTCTCTAGCCCTATTGGTAACCTTCAGTACTCTCCCTGTGAGTTTCCCTTTATGACGTGAAATGGCTATTTCTACCATATCCCCCCAGAAAGCCCCTCCTGTATCTACTTTTCTTATCGGAATATCTTCCTCGTATCCTTCTAGAATAACGAATCCTCTTCCCGTTTGAGTAATTTCTATTTTTCCCTCTATGACTTCGTTCTTCTGCTTAATCAGCTTGAACTTACCTCTAGATATTTGTTTCATTTCTCCTTTACTCACAGCCTCTAAAAGCAGTTCATAAATAAGTACCCGCATTCCAGCATCTTTAATGCTTAATGTTCCGGCTATTTGTTTGTGATTCATGGGTTCATGAGGCTGAGTGGCCATCAAGTTCATGATTTCTCGTCTGAGTTCGCGCTTAAAAGATTCCGCTTTTTTGGCTCCTCTAGGATTGTTGTTTCTTCCCATCTTAACTGTAAAAATATTGTTATTGTTTGTTGATTTTCGGCTTTTTGAATCTAGTTATACAGCCGGCTTTTTAATTGAAATTCTGAACGGAATAGATTTCCGTTTCTTCTGAAATAAGAACTATTTCTGGCACAAAGATATACTAATTATCAATGGTTAAGGATAAATTATTAATTCTAGATGCTAATATTGGTTTATTAAGGGCTCTATCGTCGGTGCTTTTAAATCTTGTCTCTTATCTACCTGAGATCAAAATAATGGTAGATGCTAGAGCAGTTGGAAGAGTAAAGAATATTTTAGAGTGAAAGCCTGTTATATCCGTTTTACAAACTAAGTTTTTTCTCATATTCTTATTCTACTCACAC
>OBNL01000060.1_pt1 | contig 12728 bp, 7 predicted proteins | sample 1498671 | NCBI WGS metagenome assembly OBNL01 (sample SAMEA3275562, study PRJEB22092) | marine metagenome | biome: ENVO:00000447; feature: ENVO:00002042; material: ENVO:00002010 | collected 2014-06-21T14:30:00+00 | depth 2 m
ATCACTAAAAAAGTAGCTTTTTTAATTTTATAGTGTACTTTTGCCGTAATATTAAGGGGAAGATTTGAACTGATTGCAACCTCTTTTGTTGAAACTATTTTAAATATAAAAATAGAAAAAACAAAACAAAATGCTAAAGCAGTAAGTAACTACTTCTTTTCAGCATCTGCAATCCATTTTTATTTTCTATAACTTCTTGATTTTACAAGAATAATAATTTCAAAGAATCCTCTTTGTTTTGCAAAAAGAATTCATTTTTTAATACAAAAATAGCCTATTATGTCATATTTATTTACCTCAGAAAGTGTTTCTGAAGGACATCCAGACAAAGTTGCAGATCAGATTTCTGATGCACTTATTGATAATTTTTTAGCCTTTGACAAAAACAGCAAAGTTGCTTGTGAAACCCTGGTGACTACTGGTCAAGTTATTCTAGCAGGTGAAGTAAAATCCAAAACCTATTTAGACGTTCAGCAAATTGCAAGGGATGTAATTAATAAAATTGGGTATACTAAAAGTGCCTATATGTTCGATGGAAATTCTTGTGGAGTTTTATCTGCAATCCATGAACAATCTCCAGACATTAACCGTGGAGTTGATAGATCAAGCCCAGAAGAGCAAGGTGCCGGAGATCAGGGAATGATGTTTGGTTACGCGACTGATGAGACAGAGAACTACATGCCGTTGGCTTTAGAACTGTCTCATAGATTGTTAATTGAATTGGCTGCTTTAAGAAGAGAAAACAAGGATATAAGTTACTTAAGACCCGACGCTAAATCTCAGGTTACCATTGAGTATTCTGATGATAACGTACCACAAAGAATTGATGCTATTGTAATCTCTACACAGCATGATGATTTTGATAAAAGTGACGATGTAATGTTAGCTAAAATTAAAAAAGACATTGTAGGAATTTTAATTCCAAGAGTAGTTGCAAAATTACCTGCTCAGGATCAAAAATTATTTACAGATAATATTACCTATCACATCAATCCAACAGGTGTTTTTGTAATTGGTGGACCTCACGGAGATACTGGTTTAACCGGAAGAAAAATCATAGTAGATACTTACGGCGGAAAAGGTGCGCATGGTGGTGGTGCTTTCTCAGGAAAAGACCCTTCTAAAGTAGATAGATCTGGAGCCTATGCAACCAGGCATATTGCAAAAAACTTAGTTGCGGCAGGTCTTTGTAAAGAGGTATTAGTGCAGGTTTCTTACGCTATTGGTGTTGCAAAACCAACAAGTATTAATGTTGAAACATATGGAACTGCGACGGTAGATTTAACCGATGGAGAAATTAGCAAAAAAGTAGCTACTCTTTTTGATATGCGTCCTTATTTTATAGAACAACGCTTGAAATTAAGAACTCCTATTTATTCTGAAACTGCTGCGTATGGTCATATGGGAAGAACCCCAGAAATAAAAACAGTTACCTTTTCTAACCCAATGGGAGAAACAGTTTCTGAAGAAGTAGAAACATTTACTTGGGAGAAATTAGATTATGTAGATGCTGTAAAATCAGCTTTTAATTTATAAACACAAAAAATTCTTTTAAAAAGGTCTTTAAACTTGTGTTTAAAGACCTTTTTTTTGCTTTAAATTAACCCTACAAAACCCCTTCTCTTTAACATATCTTTAAGAAAGCTTGAATAATTGTTTTCATAACTTCGAAAATCTAATTTTAAACTAACTTAACATGATAAAAAAAACACTTATAAAGCTATTATTGCTTGTTTTTATAATTTGTTTTTCTACAGAATCTTCTGCTCAATTTTGGAAGAAAAAGAAAAAAGAAACTCCAAAAGTAGCTGTAAAACCTAAACCTAAAAAAAATGCAATTAAACCTTACGAGAAAGTAGTCACAAAAGACCACAAGACAGATGAAGGGTTATTTAAAGTGCACAAAAAAGACGACTCTTACTTATTTGAAATACCAGATTCTCTATTACAAAGAGAAATGTTAATGGTTACCAGAATTGCTAAAACTGCTAGCGGAATAGGATTTGGTGGTGCAAAAGCAAATACGCAAGTACTGCGTTGGGAGAAAAAAAACAAGCACATATTGCTAAGAATTGTTTCTTATAGTGTTGTTGCAGATACTATTTTACCAGTCCATGAAGCGGTAGTGAATTCTAATTTAGAACCTATTTTATTTTCTTTTCCTATAAAAGCATTTAGTAAAGATTCTACAGCCACCGTTATTGACGCAACTACTTTATTTTCTACAGATGTAAAACCTTTAGGTTTTCCTACTAATAGAAGAAAAAGATATCAAATAACAAGAATGGACAAAGACCGTTCTTACATTGATGACGTAAGTAGCTACCCTCAAAATATAGAAGTACGACATGTAAAAACCTATGCAGCTAATAAAGCACCTTCTAATAGTGCGCTAGGTTCTATTACATTAGAAATGAGTAATTCTATGGTTTTATTACCTAAAGTACCCATGAAACGTAGATATTTTGATGAGCGTGTTGGCTGGTTTGCAAGAGGGCAAACAGATTATGGATTGGAAGATCAAAGAAGTAAAACAGTAAAGTATTTAGATAGATATCGTTTAGAAGTAAAAGATGAAGACATTGAAAAATTCAAAAGAGGTGAACTCGTAGAACCTAAAAAACAAATTGTGTATTATGTAGACAGAGCTACACCAAAAGAATGGGTTCCTTATATTATACAAGGTGTTAATGATTGGCAAGTAGCCTTTGAGGCTGCTGGTTTTAAAAATGCTATTATTGGGAAAATGGCACCTACGCCAGAAGAAGATCCAGAATACAGCCCAGAAGATGTGCGGTATTCTGTAATTAGATATTTAGCATCTCCAATTCCGAATGCCAACGGACCACATGTAAGTGATCCAAGATCGGGAGAGATTTTAGAATCTGACATCAACTGGTATCATAATGTAATGACCTTGCTGCACAACTGGTTTTTTATTCAAACGGCTGCAATCAATCCAGATGCCAGAGGAAATAGTTTTAAAACCGAAACCATGGGAGAATTAATTAAATTTGTATCCTCTCATGAACTTGGTCACACCATCGGACTACCTCATAATATGGGGAGTTCTGTTGCATATCCTGTAGATTCTTTACGTTCTAGCAGTTTTACTTCAAAATATGGAACTGCACCTTCTATTATGGATTATGCACGTTTTAATTACATAGCACAACCAGAAGACAAAGGCGTTGCCTTAATGCCAAATATTGGTATTTATGACAAGTATGCTATTTCTTGGGGGTACAGACCTATTTTAGACACCAATGCTAAAGACGAAAAAGCAACTTTAGATGCTTGGATTTTAAAACATGCTGGAGATCCAATGTATCGTTTTGGCCATCAGCAAGCAGGCGGTGTTGTAGATCCTAGTTCTCAAACAGAAGATTTAGGAGATGATGCAATGAAGGCTTCTATGTATGGGATTAAAAACTTAAAAAGAATTTTACCAAGATTGGAAGAATGGACCTCTGAAAAAGGAGAAAATTATGACGAATTATCTACCATGTACGGACAATTATTAAGTCAGTTTAATAGATATATGGGCCATGTAACGGCAAATATTGGTGGTGTATATGAATACTATAAAACATCTGACCAAAAAGGTGCTGTCTACACACATGTAACCAAAGCCAAACAAAAAGAGGCTTTGCAATTTGTGATTGCTGAGTTGTTTGAAACGCCAACTTGGTTGTTAGATGAAAATATTTTTAGTAAAACCGAATTTTCTGGCGCTATAGAAAGAGTTAGGGGACTACAAGCAAGAACATTAGATAATGTTTTAGATGCTGGTAGAATGGCTAGAATGATTGAAAATGAAACTTTAAATAGTGCTTCTAAATCGTATACACTGGTGAATATGATGAGCGATTTACGCAAAGGTGTTTGGAGTGAAATTTATGCCGGTAGTTCTATAGATACCTACAGAAGAAACTTACAAAGAGCACATTTAGATCGTTTAGACTACTTATTAAATAAAGCGAAAAATCAAAGAGGCGCAAATAAAGGATACCTTAAAAGAAGTGGAATTAACATCAACCAATCTGATGTGAAATCTGTGGCAAGAGGAGAGTTAAAGCGTTTGCAAAGAGATGTGAAAAATGCTTCTAGAAGAGGAAACACACTTACACGTTACCACTTGCAGGATGTAGTCGATAGAATTAATTTAATTTTAGATCCTAAATAAGCTACTCTATTATTTTAACAAATAAACCCTCGCAAATTTGCGAGGGTTTATTTGTTAAAATATTAAATGCTTTTAAGATCTTACAAAAATTTCTAAAACTAATTTACAGGTATCTCTATAAACAGATAACTCGGTATGTATTCCTGTTTTTTAAAATCGGTTGCAACACAACTCTAAATTAAATTAATAAACCTGCCTACCAACAGGCAGACAAACAAATATTTAAAAAGCTCGAACTGCTCGTACATTGCTGCTTATACCACTCTTACTGGCGTTGTACTGATTACCATTGGAGAAATCCTGCAACCAGGCGCCATTGACATCATACTCCGAAGAACTCCAGTAGTAAGCGTCTGTAAGCCCACCAACCTCAGATTTATTTCCGTACATAAGGTTTAACTCTCTATTGCTAGGCATGCGCCAATCTTTAAATTCAGCGCCCGCTGCATCGTGATTATCTGGATTGCTTAACAAATTAATAGTATTATACCAATTTGAAGTTCCTTGATCTAGCCTTGCTGCAACTATACCGTGTTTACCACTGGCACTAACCTCTATAATGTAACCCCCTAATTCTTCGTAAAAGTTATTTACAAGGTAGGTTGGTTGTGTATAACCAATCTTAGCAGTATTTGCTACAATGGCATCTGATTGCTCTGAACTAATTACCGTTTTAGCGGTATTAGCAGAAACCGCTATATTTGCTGAAACCGCTGCTTCTGTGTAACTAACTTTTGCAGTATTCAACGCAACTGCTGGGGTATCATTTGATGTTTCTGCATACAACGCATATGGCACACTTAATAATTGACTAGTCCCTGTAATGGTATAATTTGTGCCTCCTATTGGGTCTGTTTCTGTTTTTATAAAGTAAGTATCTATACTCCAATCAATTGCTGTAAAAGAGCCAGAAATTACCGTTCCTGTTCCAATCTCTAAACTCACCAATCCGTTTGTATTCGAAGTTGGTGTATGGATTTCTTCGTAGACTGCTGTATTTACTTGTAAAATAGTTATTTGCATACCTATCTGTTGACTGGTGACCAACGCATTATTAGCATCTCGAATGACTACTTGATAGCTCATCTTTTCTGGTGCTTGCGCAAAACTACTTGAGGTTAGTAGTAAAGCGACTATTGTGGCGTACATAGAAGTACGTAGTGAATTTGTGAATTTCATAAGATTTAGTGTTTTATAATTTTGAAGGTTTTTAGTTCTTGGTTATTTTGTTGTACTCTTAATATGTACACACCTAACGGCAAGCTTTCCATTGCTATTTTTGTTTCCGTTTGCGTTACTCTACCTTTACTTACAAAGCGTCCTAATAAATCATACATTATGTAGCTTAAACCTGTTAACTTTCCGGATTTTAAAGCCAGTATAATAGATTCTGAAGTTGGATTTGGATAGGTGACCGCATTAAGTGTTAATGCCGTTAATTCTGGATTGCTTAAAATAATAAATTCGATACTTTTTTGTATCCCTTGATTTAATGAGCCTGCAGCAGTAGAAGGATTTGTGTATACTAATTGACCTATCGTATAGCTAATAGTGCCACCAAGCCCTGTAGCTTGCCCACCAGAGACGGGAACCGTTTCTTGTGCTTTTACTGCCACAAAAACTAAAATAAAAATAATTAATAATACTATTTTTTTCATTGTGTATTGATTTTAAAGCGAAAGCAGCACACCTGCTTAAAAAGCGCTAATTAATTAACTTAGTATAATCAACATAAAAGGAAAAATGTTACATAGTTCTACTATTTATTTACATAATTATATGCGTTACTTATTTCCTAAATCCCTTAAAAAGTATGTTATATTTGCACAATTATATTTTTCATGAGTCAGACATTACTATCTTCTCCTTTGCAGGGTTTTACAGATTACAAATTTAGAAACGCTTTCAATTATTTCTTTGGCGGTATTGATACCTTTTATGCACCCTACATAAGATTAAATGGAAAACTGGTAATTAAAAATTCATATCAAAAAGATATTGCGCTAGAAAATAATACCGAGCTAGAAGTAATTCCACAAATTATTACCAATGATGCAGATGAGTTTCTTTTCGTTTCTAAATATGTACGCGAATTAGGTTACAAAGAATTAAACTGGAATTTAGGTTGTCCCTACCCAATGGTTACGAAACGTGGTATGGGTTCTGGTTTAATTAGTGATGCTGAAAAAATAAATACTATTCTTAACAAAGTACATAATGAATCTGATATTCTTGTTTCTATGAAAATGAGGATGGGTTATGAAACCCCCGAAGAAATATTAGATGTTCTACCAATTTTAGACACCTATCCTTTAAAGAATATTGCAATTCATGCCCGCATTGGTAAACAATTGTACAAAGGAGGAACGAACCTAGAAGCGTTTCAAAAATGTTTAGACAATAGCAAACATAAGATGTACTACAATGGAGATATTACCTCCGTTGCAGCTTTTTATAAACTGCAGGAACGTTTTCCTAGCATAGACCATTGGATGATTGGAAGGGGTTTAATTGCAGATCCTTTTTTACCAAGCATGCTTAAAAATAATACTACCGAATATCCTAAAAATAGGTTTGATATCTTCAATGAATTTCATGATCGTATTTATCAAGAATATGATGCTGCACTCTCCGGACCAACTCCTATAAAAATGAAAATGTTAGGATTCTGGGAATTTTTCTCTCAAAGTTTTGCCAACCCACAGAAAACTTATAAAAAAATTAAAAAAGCCAACAGTCCAAAAAACTACCAAAATGCAGTAAAGGATATTTTTAAAGAAGCAAAAAACAGTTAATCTACTTCCTATGACTAAACAATTCTAAGAACTTTCGCGCATATGATCTGCATCTAGGTTTTCATTATTAAAGTCTTCTAAAATCTTCGCAATAGAACCGTTTATGCTATTGGAGTCTATATTATAGTTCGGATTAAATCCTTTTTTCTCTGGAAAATTTTCTATCATAACTGTTGAAGAAGGAAATGCAAAATCAACGCCTAATGCTTTTGCTAACTTTACAATTGCCATGTGCAATCTATGTTTAGATGATTGCTCTTTGCTCCAAGCCAAACTTTTAAAATAAACATTTACCATAACTAATAAAGCAGAATCTCCAAAACCACTAAATTCTACATTATAAGAATCTGAAAGTGTTTCTGGATGCGCAATTACAATTTCTCTAACTCCTTTTACAAAAGCTTCAATTAATTCTGGAGGTGTATCATAACGCACACCTAAATTGGTATTGTAACGTCTAAACAGACGCAAGCCTTTGTTATTAATAACAATCTCAGACAATTTACTATTTGGTATTTGATATACAGAAGTATCTGCAGCTCGAACACTTGTAGATCTAAATCCGACCTTTTCTACAGTACCAGAAAATTCTCCAGTTTCAATCCAATCTTCTATATGAAACGGCTTGTCTATGAAAATCATAATAGTTCCTATTAAGTTTTTCACGGTGTCTTGAGACGCTAAAGCTACTGCTAAACCACCAATAGTTGCACCGGCTAAAATAGTAGTAGTATCTACACCAAAAAGAGATATTAATCTTAAAACACCCACAACAATAACCAAACCTGTAAAGAAATTATGCAATATTGGGGCTAATTGATCATCTAATTTATTTTCGGTCTTAGCTGTAAACGCACTATAAAATTTCATTAGTACATGTACTAAATTTAAAAAAACATAAGTCCAAAAAACAACTACTGCAATATTTATAAAAAGAAATACCCAAGCATTGGTTTCTAAACTAAACTGAAGTGATGGAATCACTTTTTTGATAAAGTTTATGGCTAATAATAAGCTGATAGGTCTTGCTAGCTTTTTTAAATATTTATCAAAACTGATGTCTATACTTTTTGTAACTCGATGTTGAATTGTATTCAATAAATAAAAGGTTATTCTTTTAAAGATATAAAATAAAACTACAGCTAATAACAAGAATATAATGGCCATAAATACTTGCCAATATTCTACTCCCATTAATTTTTTGTGTCCAATTTCTGGCACAATATCTTGTATTTTTTGAACATACCATGGAAAAACAGCACTATAAAGCACATCTGTTTTTTTTATAGTTTGAGAAGAATAATACCAATTTTCCCCTTCTTTTTCTAAAGAAATTTCTGGCATTCTTTCTGGAAAAGGCGTGTATTTTTGACTAGAAGAAAAACGAACTGTATCTTTAAAATTGGGGTTTTTGGGTACAAGATCAAAATCTATAATTAAACCTTTACCGTCTAGAATTTTCTTAATTCTTATTGCTTTTTTAACTGCTTCTTTTTCAGATAACCCTAAAATTGTCTTTGCTGCTTTTTTAGGCTGATATGAATCTGACTGTAAAAAGTACAAATGGGTATATAAAGTGGCGTGAGGATTGCTTAAATCTACATTCACAGAATCCTTTTGAGCATTCGCTATGAATGAAACTAAAAATAATAAACAAAGTAATTTACGCATGATATAGTTGTTAAATTGCTATTAAACGAAATACAAATTTAAACCTTTTCATTTTTGAATCGTCAAAGAAGTATAAATAATAAAATTATGAAAAATATTGCAAGTATTTTAGTCTTCATATTCGTTTTTACTTTTACCATACAAGCACAGAAAAAAAGAGGTTATAAACAACAACCTACTATTAATCAACAAACAAGTTTAAAAGTAAAACAAATGACGTTGGTGTTAGATTTATCTGACAGGCAGCAGCAACAAGTAACCCCATTACTAAGAGCAGCAATAGCTTTTAGACAGGCTGCTATGGAAAAAAGGAAAGAAGCAAGAAAACAGAAGAAAAGACTTAGTTCAGATGAAATTTATGCAATAAAAAGCCAGGTATTAGATAATAAGATTTCTATGAAAAGGAGTATGAAAGGTATTTTAAACGAAACTCAGTTTAAAACGTTTAAAAAAATGTATACCCAAAGAATGAAGAAAAAGAAAGGGAAAGAGCATCGACAAAGAAGCACTAAAAAATAATTAGTTAATTAGTTGGTTGGTTGGTTGGCAAACACCCGATTTCTTTATTGAAATTGGGTGTTTGTTTTTATACCTTATTCTTTAAACCAGCCAGAATAGGTTACATAATTGTCTGCAATTCTATTTATTTCTCCCGAAATTAATTCTTACTCTTGAATCTTAGTTACTACTATTTGCAGTGTATTTGCAGTGTATATAAATAAAATACATCGAATTAAGTATCCTATATTTGTTCATTATTTTTACCCCAAAAAAATGAAATTAAAAATATTTGCCACTATTAGTTATAAAAATAAAACCTTTATTGTCTCTCTTTTTTTAATCTATGCCATGCTATTAAATAGTTACGCAGGTTTAAACTACACAGAAATAAAGATAAATAAAAAAAAGTTAACTACAACAATAACTCCATCAATAGCTGCTGCTGCTGATGAGCTTTTCCTTGGAGAACAAACAGTTATTACTTTTGAAGGCTTCGACGGAGATCCACTTCACACTTTTACATATACGTTAAATGGTGGTTCGGATGAAACAATCTCAACAACAAATGATGAAAACTCTGTAACTTTAAATACTTCGATAATATCGTTAGGTACTTTTACATACACCTTAATTAAGGTTGAAGATAGTTTTGGAAATATCGAAATAGTAGATCAAGATTTAACAATTACAGTAACAGACCCACCTACAATATCTTTTGTTTTTACAAATGATGGAGCATGTTCTAATGAAACAATTGATTTTACATCTTCAGTTAGTGGAGATGGCCCTTTTTCTTATAAATGGGATTTTGGTGATGGGAATACTTCAACAGATGAAAACCCTAGTCATGCATATAACACCACAGGTAATATTGGTTTACAAGATTTCTCGGTAAAACTATTAGTTACTGATAACAACACTCGTGCTTCATCAGTTTCAGAGGTGGTAAGTATCCAAAACATACCTAATATTAGCTTTTTTTCTGGAGGGAGTCTTAAAAACTGTGCTATTCAAGAAGATGGATTTGATGTTGAGTTTTTTAATAGTTCTCAAAGTAGTTCAGATATTACCTCTTATACATTTGATTGGGGTGATGGATCTTCAGAGACGATAAGTGGAGCTGATTTCCCAGTGAATTCGAATGGAATTTCACATACATTTGAAATAGGTGTTTTTACTGTCGTGATTTCTGCAAAAAATAGCGATGGATGTTCTAACGAAGTAGAATTCGATGTTATATATGGAAATGATCCAGGAGGGGGGTTACAAGCTCCTCCAAATACAGCTGGCATCTGTTTTCCGACAGAGGAACTAGACTTTGGAATTGTTGGATGGGGTAAAAATTCAAAGGAAACTATATATGAGTTAGATTTTGGAGATGGAACCATTGTAAATTACACTCAAACTCTATTAGAGAATTCCTCAAGTTATAACGCGACTGATCCTTCAAAGTCTTCCGTTTTTTCAACACTACATATTTACACCTCTGGAAGCTGTTCGGAAGTAAATGGTGAGTTTATTGTTAAACTAACAATAACAAATGCTTGTAATAATAAAATTTCAACAGCAAATAATGTAGTTATATTGGAACCATCAGTACCTCTTTTTGAGGTAGACCCAGTTGGTTGTGTAAACGTTCCTCTTGAATTTGATAATCAAAGCATTATAGGCGATGATGCAGATTGCGCTGAAAACGCAAGATTTCAATGGGATTGGGGTGACGGAAATGTTCAAAATTTCCCTCCTGGTTCTACTGCTGATAACCAAACTCATACATACACAGCTCCTGGAAATTATAAGGTAATATTATCTGTATTTGGAGTTTGTGATACAGATAATACGTATGAGAGAACTATTTGTATAGAGCCAGAAAAGGAAATAACCGCCTCTTATATATTAGACTTTCAAGAAGGATGTATTCTTCCTCTTGCAGTTAGCACTGAAAACACGATTGATGAAAGTGAACTGTGTAGTGGACCAACTTATAATTGGACAGTTACCTTCGAAGATATAAATTGCAATACACTTAGTGATTGGGAATTTACAGACAGTACAAATGCTAGTTCTGAAAATCCTAAGTTTCTTTTTAACAATCCAGGAAATTATACGATTACACAAAATGTAACAACAGGTTGTGGTAGTTTCTCGACTCAGAAAGTTATTACTATAAAAAAACCTCCAACTGTTAGTATTAATCCAATTGATGATTTCTGCAAACCAGCAATAATATCACCCGTTGCTGTAGTCGAAAACTGTACTGATAATCTAGGAGGCGTTACTTATAATTGGACGTTTTCAGGAGGCACACCAGCCACGTCTACTTTACAGAATCCAGAAAATATTTCATATGATACTGAAGGTACTTTCACGGTTACCTTAGAAGTAACCAATGAATGTGGTGTTTCGAATACAGCAACACAACAATTTGAAGTTTTAGAAAAACCCATAATAACAAATTCACCAACCACACAAGAAATCTGTTCCAATCAAAGTACAACTCCGATTTCATTAACTGCTAGCAATACCAATAGTAGTTTTATCTGGACCGCCACTACCTTGCCGAACAATCCGAATATTACAGGTTTTACTTCTAATGGTACGTCACAAGTAATACCAAGCCAAACCATCGTTAATAGTGGATTTACTCCAGGGAGTATCGTATATACTGTTACCCCAGATTTAAATGGTTGTCTAGGAGACCTTGTTGAGGTTTTAACAGTTATTGTGAACCCAACACCGATCATTACAACGCAACCGATCCCTTCGAACATCTGTTTGGACGGAGCTGCGAATACATTAGAGATAGTAACCGAAAATGGCGTGGGAACACCAAACTATCAGTGGTATGCAAGTAGTACAAATACTTATGACCTATCAAACCCAATCACAGGTGCAACAAACAGCACTTATGATCCTGCAACAAATACTGTAGGAGAAGTATTCTACTTCGTGGTCATCTCTTTTGATGGAGGATGTAGTGATATACAATCGGACATCGTTTTGGTAAATACCGTCGCGGAACCAACAGCAACTGCTGTTAATCCTGAACAAACAATTTGTGTGGACGGACAAGCGGATACCTTTACGATCGATCTTTTAGGGGGATTAGGAAATCCTACTTTTCAATGGTTCTCAAATACTAAAAATACAAATACAGGAGGAACTGCTATATCTGATGCAACTAGCAACACCTATGATACTGGGGTATTTTCTTCCATTGATACTTTCTATTATTATCTAGAAGCAACGCTTGATGGAACGGGCTGTGATCTCGCTTCGAGTGATGTGTTTGCAGTGAATGTTGTCGCAGATCCTGTTATCGATACACAGGCGATTGCCTCTCAAGAGATTTGTCAGAATACAACATTAGAGGCTCTAGAAGTTAACGCTTCTGGAGATGGAAATACAGGAGATTTTTCGTATCAATGGTTCTCGAATACAACAAATACCAACTCAGGGGGAACTGCTATTGCTAGTGCAACTAGTAAAGTTTATAATCCTGACAATATAACGGTGGGGACGTTCTTCTATTATGTAGTCATCAAACAAACGGCTTCGGGGTGTGAGGTAACCAG